>Ga0209603_1003165_pt1 | contig 14419 bp, 10 predicted proteins | sample COGITO_mtgs_1206_FD_184812 | JGI IMG/M metagenome (GOLD analysis project Ga0209603, IMG submission 184812) | Pelagic marine microbial communities from North Sea - COGITO_mtgs_120607 (SPAdes) (version 2) | ecosystem: Environmental > Aquatic > Marine > Epipelagic ... | reverse complement strand
GTGTTTGATAATTGCTGAGGTCATTCCATACCCAACAGCTACTTTAAGATTCTTGAACTTCACTTTGATTGTTACTTCTCCAGAAAAGACTGCCATAATGTTAGTTTTAGTTAGACATCAATTATGACCAAGAAAAGAATATGATTTCTCGATTAATTTAGACGAGCGTCTCGTATTCTAAACCACCGTGTCTCGAGAGGATCGGTTGGTACGCAAAAGCGATCTGGAAACAGAGAGCAACGGTTTGTCATTCAAACATTCATGTCTTTTGGAGATCAATCTTTGTCAAATTTAAAATATCGCTATTTTATAATCTAATTTTAGGAAATTAATAAAAAAAATGCGCTTTCTGCAGATTATTTTTAAATAATTCTCCATAACGATGTAAATAATAAATTATCAGAAAGTGATTGTTGTATTTTTATTGTAAAATTTAAGATTGGAAAAATTAATCGGACAATACCACCAATACCCCAACACTTGGGATGAGATGTTTGACGCTTCGGGGGGGGTAAGGAGTCTTTATCAAGAGTTTAGTAGTTTTTTGAACAATATAGAGTTTGAAAATCTCAACCAAATGAAAGATTTTTCCAATCAGTTTTTCAGAAACCAAGGTGTTACATTTACTGTTTACAATGACAATAAGGGAGTTGAGAGGATCTTTCCTTTCGATGTCATCCCCCGTATTATAGGTATCAAAGAATGGACATTCATAGAGAAAGGCATAGTCCAGCGCATCAAGACACTCAACCTGTTCTTAAGAGACATTTACCACGAACAATTTATTATCAAAGACAAGATCATCCCCCCACAGCTTGTAATTAACAACAGATATTTTATTCGGGAGATGATCAATCTTTCCGTCCCAAAAAACGTCTATACACACATATCAGGGGTCGATCTCATCAGGGACAAATCAGGTGATTTTCATGTATTAGAAGATAATCTTCGAACCCCTTCTGGGGTCAGTTATATGCTCGAAAATCGAGAAATTACCAGAAGGCTGTACCCCAACTTAATGCCCAAACACAAGGTTCTGGCAGTGGACAATTACCCTCAAATGTTGTACAAGCAGTTGAAAACATTGGTCGACAAAAGTGATCCTGAAATTGTTCTTTTGACACCAGGACTATACAATTCTGCTTACTATGAACACACAACACTGGCCAGGCTCATGGGAGTTGAACTGGTTGAGGGGAGTGATCTGGTACTCGACAATCACGAAGTTTTTATGAAAACCGCAAGTGGTCTCAGAAAAATTGACATCATTTACAGGCGTATAGACGACGATTTTTTAGACCCTTTAAGCTTTAATAGCCAAAGTGTACTTGGACTGGCAGGCATCATGGAATCATTTAGACAAGGTAAGGTTTGTATTGTCAATGCCCCAGGAACGGGAATTGCTGATGATAAAGCTATATATGCCTACGTCCCCAAAATGATACAATATTACTTAAATCAAGAACCCATCCTCAAAAACATACAAACCTATCAAATGGATCATCCTGATCAAAAAGAATATGTTGTGAATAATATTGAGAAGATGGTAATCAAGAAAACAGACGGAAGTGGTGGATACGGTATGCTTATGGGAAATAATGTCTCGGAAAAAGAAATCGATGATTATTTACATCAGCTAAATAAAAATCCGAAAAACTATATTGCTCAGCCCATTTTAAATCTCTCTACAGCACCCTGTATACTCGACAATGAATTGGTTCCACGTTGTGTGGACTTAAGACCATTTGCCATTAGTGGTGCCAATAAAATAGAAGTTTGTCCTGGTGGGCTTACAAGGGTCGCCATGCGGAAGGGATCTCTTGTTGTCAACAGCTCTCAAGGAGGCGGCAGCAAGGACACTTGGATCATCAATAAATCAGAAGATGCTTAGTAGGGTTGCAAATAATTTATTTTGGATGGATCGCTATATGGAGCGAAGCTATGGTCTTTTAAATTTAATAAAAACGACCTATAATGCTACCTTAGATTCCGGTGACTATTCAGATTGGAGCAGGATTTTGACGACCTATTTGGGTAAAACCCCAGAAATAGAGTTTAGAAATCATCAAGACACCATCTCAACCATCCTCTATATTATTTTCGATGATACAAATTCAAACAGTGTCTTGAACATGATCACCAAGGCAAGAGAAAATGCGAGAAGTGTACAAGAACACATATCTCGAGAACTTTGGCTGTCGGTAAATAAATATTACCTGCATCTTTCACAGGACAATATCTCAGCCAAATACAAAAAAGAGGATCCCATCAGCATTGTAAATGAATTGTTGCAATACAATCATATTTATTACAGCGTTGCAGACATATCTCAAGAAAGGGGAAATGCGTATTGCTTTATGAACTTGGGTAAATACTTAGAGCGTGTTGTTCAAAGCATAGATTTTTTGGATGTTAGAATAATCAATTTAGATCAAAATAATGAAAACCTATACGAAAGCTATTTTTTTAAAAATCTATTGATTTCCATTGGAGGTTATCAACTGTACTTAAAAACATTTAAATCAATTTTTAGCATCGAAAACATCATTGAAATGATCGCCATCAATGAAAAATTCCCAAGGTCAATTATTTACAGTGTCAACAAGCTAAACATTCATACCCAGAGGCTCAATAATTTTAATCAGATAAATGATAAGAAATTAATTTTTCTACTTGGAAAACTGAGCAGCACCCTAAAATATACCACCATTGAATCCATAAAAATTAAAGGTTTAGAAAATTTTCTAAAAGAAATAAATGTGGACTTAAACAAAATTTCGATCAGTATTGACGAAACATATTTTAATCAAAAGTATTGATATGAAAAGATATTTTCTTTCCCATTCCACCCTCTATAAATATTCCAATTCTGTAATAGAAAGTACCAATAGAATTTATTTGTATCCCTTCAACGATTTACAACAACAATTGGTGAATTTCAAATTAACCGTGACGGGAAACCCAAACATCTACACCTATTTGGATGAGTTTAACAACAGGGTTGGGTTTTTTAATTACGTACCTCCTCATGACTCCATGTTAATCAACGCACAAGCTGAAATCATTGTAAAAGAACTCAGGTTTCCAGACGAACAAACGCCAATCTCCGACCAATGGCAACTCTTGGATCAATTGACCGAGGACATCAATTATTTACCTTTCTTACAGGCTGGCCAGTATTTTAGCTCAATTTATTTTAAAAAGCTATTAAAGGATCTTAAAAGTCATGAAGACTGTGTTTTTAGCTATGCAAAAAAACTGTGCGACTATATTCATAATAATTTCTCCTATCAAAAAGGTATTACAAATGTTTTTTCAACACCGGAACAAATATGGAACTTAAAATCGGGGGTTTGCCAAGATTTTACCAATGTATTGATTGAATTGTTTCGGGCCTCCCAAATTCCTTCGAGATATGTGAGCGGCTATGTATATGCTAAAGATGGCATGGTAGGTGCAGGGGCAACACATGCCTGGGCCGAAGTTTTTATCCCCAATTATGGTTGGCTCGGTTTGGACCCCACCAATAATTGCTTGGCTGGTGAGTATCATATAAGACTGGCAGTGGGGAGAAACTATAACAATTGTTCACCAGTAAAAGGGGTTTTTAAGGGAAATGAAAAACAACACATGCAAGTAAAAGTTCTTTTGGATACCTCCAAAAAAAAGGATTACTTGAATTTAAAATTTGATGATATCAAAACTTCTGAATTATCGAATGATACTGCATTGAGTGACAATACTTATCAAAAAAATCTACAAATCATTCAACAGCAGCAAACAGCAGCAACAGTAGCAGCAGCAGCAGTAGCTATTTTTTTTTAATCCTGAGTTACTAAGCTTAAGTAAAAACTTCTAAACAATAAAATTACATTCAATTAATACAACCGATTCATTTATTTCATTCATTAGCAAAAATTTCTAGATGGACTCAAAAGTTACAATTGGATCAGAAGAATGGATTTCCTTAAATGAACTTAATATTCCCCTTATTAAGGCGCGTGTTGATAGTGGAGCCAAGACCTCTAGCTTACATGCCCTCAATATTCAAACCTACCAATTGGAGTTCGTCTAATTTTTATTTTACAAAATAGTCGATTTCATTTTCTCCCCAAGTAACTTCTGGGGGAATGGGTGCATTGTTTTTTTCAATTGGAATAAAGGACCAATGGGGTTTGTATTGGGCTCCTTGATCAGTCCACCTTAAAATTTTTGCTTTTTCGGTATCCGACAGACTTAAATGAGACTCTGGTTGGGGCATTTGAATTTCGGGATCTTGAGAAAACAAACGATTGGGAATTTCGGATTTTACATCATCGATGGTTAGGACTTCTGCATCGTTTCTCGGTAATTGTTTTTTGTCGAAATCCAATCTTAAGTTGGCTTTTCTCTTGGCGGCATCAGGGCCGTGGCAGGAAAAGCATTTATCAGACAGTATGGGTTTGACGTGGTAGTCATAGTCAATTTTATCGGGTACTTTGAAATTTCTTGTACCACTTGCTCTGGAATACTATTGGTACTCCCAAAGGCCATCATTAGGATCAAGGAAAAACAAATGATTCTTTTAAAAAGTGCACTACTCATTTAAAATTAATTTCACCCTAATTTAAAAAAAACTTTATAGTAAACGATTACTCCGATGGATTAGTGGAAATAAAAAAGCCTGTAATCACTTACAGGCTTTTTTAAATATTTAAAAAAAATATTTATTTCTATTCACTCGCAAACCATAGTCTAGTAGCCATTACGTCCGGACCTTGTTTAGCCACTGCTGCTTCAACATTAGCTTGATTTGAGTTATAAACTCCTGAACCATAACGCAACCTATTGGGATAAGCACCGTTGAGAGGACCTGCTAGGCTGATAATATCATCATCAGATGACGTACTAACGGCTGAACTTGGATATCCTGTATCGCGAACAATTGCCCAGGCTTCTAGACTATTAGTGTAGTTAGCTATCCACCGCTGAGTAGCGATTTTTTCTAACTGTTCTTCCGTAGTTCCTGTCAATGCTGCCATATTACTTTCGTCTAAAGAAACACCGCTGATAGTTTCCCAATGTGCCATGGCCTTCCTTAGGCCTGATTGATAGTATGAAGCAGCATCACCTGAGGCGAGTCCTCTGAGTATTGCTTCTGCTATCATAAAATGAGTATCACCAGCTGACATAATAACTGAAGGTAATACAGGTTTACCTTGATTTACCTTTTGTGTTAGGTTTTCAGCAGGGTCAGAAAACAGGTCAGTATTAAAGTATTTCTGAAGTTTACCATTCATTCGTGAAGGTAATCCTACATAATGAGTACCTTCGGTGATGGTTATGGTCAATTCATCAGCTTTTTCTGTCCATGTATAATCTGTATCCAAAACAAGCCCAGCATCATCCAATGTGCTTTTAAGAAAAGTTAAATGCTTTTGAACAAGTGCATCAGTCTCGCCATCTCTTGGAACGATACTTACAGTGACAGAGCCTCCTTTAATTGGTTCTGACATTATTGCTAATCTTGGATCGTTGTCTGCTTTTAAAACATTTACCAAAGGTTCCGCCATTTTCCAACGGGCAGTAGGCCAAGTGTGCCACACATCTCCATATGAAGTTGATCCACCCCATATATCGGTCTCTTCAGCATAACCCTCTAAAAGTGCATCAGTGTCGGCAAGAACACCTGAAGCAATTGCCTCAGAAGCTACAGTTGCAGAGAAGTCTTCGCCAGGTGAACCGTGGGCACGTAATGCAATCCTTAGCTTTAGACTGTTTGCAAGCTTTTTCCAGTTTTGCATGTTCCCATTAAAAATAACATCGTTTTCACCAAGTAGACTAACCCCCTCGCCAGTAGTTGTATTACTTCCTATAATTGAAATCGCTTTGTCTAAATCTGCAATTATACCTTTATAAACATCAATTTGGTCGTCATAGACAGGTAATTTAATGTCTGGGTCAGAAGCTTGAGAAAATGGGATTGCACCAAATTGATCAGTAAATGCGTGGTAGTATAGACTTTTCATGACAAGTCCAAGAGCGTAATACTGTTCATTTTCCAGTGTTCCACCTTCACCTACTATATTTAAATAAGAGGTAAGCGTGCTATTATATGCTGCGTAAGGACCCCAAGAACCACCGTCTGTTAAAGCATTCCAGTAATTCCATGCAAAATCTCCAGCCCAAGCATATGCACTGTGTCCACCTGAAAAGTGACCAGCAAACATGTCTGAATGTAAAATTCTTCCATACCACAATTCAAACACATTATCTCTGTAAAGTTTCTGTTGAAGAGTAGTGACAAAAAACTTAGCACTTACATCAGATACAGAAAGTGCATCCGGTTGATCATTAATTTCATCATAATCTTCTGTACATGATATTGAAAATACCAATAAAAGACCCGTTAATAATATTATTATGTTTTTCATTTTTTATTGATTTTTATATTAAAAATTTAAAGTCAAGTTAAGACCAAGGCTTCTTAAGGTAGGCATAGCGTTATGAGACATTCCCTGAACTCCAATTGAAGTACCTAGCATAGCTTCAGGATCAATATCATCAGCACTTTTAGATAAGAAAAATAAGTTTCTACCTACCAATTGAATTGATGCGCTTTGAAGTCCAATGGAAGATACATTAGGGACATTATAACCAATAGAAAGTTCTCTTAAACGTATGTTGTCTTGATCATAAATATAGTTGCCAGAAATATTACTCATAGCTGTCCAATATTCTTGACCAGTAATACTCTCAGTATTGGCAGCAGCTGTTCCCGTATTAATACCAGTCAAAGTGACACCATCACGATATTGTATACTTCTTTCAGATACACCATTTCTATCCAAATCAGCTGAAGTTTGAGAATAAACTTGTCCACCCATTCTTGCATCAATTAAAAAACTCATGGAAAAGTCTTTGTACCTAATGGTATTTGACCATCCACCGAGCCAATCGGGTTGTGCATTTCCCAGAAGTTCAGTTGGTGATGCTGAAGCGAGCGGTGCACCAGTAGCATCTACTTCTCCAGTTACAATTTTACCGTATATATCACCTATGCTTCCACCTTTTGTAGCTTTAACAAAAATATTATTGTCTGTTGAGAAGTTGTACACAAAACTATCAAGTCCTTCTGTTAACTCATCAACTGTATTTTCGTTTTTTGAGTAAAAAAGCGAGGTATACCATGAAAAATCATTCATTTTGATTAATGAGGCACCTAAAGCAATTTCTACCCCTTTGTTGGAAACTTTACCAATATTCTCTCTTGAAAACAGAAATCCAGTTGCGGCAGGTACTGGAATATCAAAAATCAAATCTTCAGTGGACATATCATAAACAGAAACATCTAGGGTTAGTTTATTGTTAAGCATACTTAACTCTATCCCAAATTCAGAAGATGTTACTGTTTCCGCCTTTAAATTATCATTTAATTTAACATTCGGAAATCCAAGAGTAGTAAGCCCAAGATATCCATTTCCTGGGACACTGAAAGTCTGATTTATTTGGTAGGGGTCCGTATCATTACCTACCTGAGCTATACTTGCACGAACTTTAATAAAATTGAAGAATTCCTGACTGGGATCAATAAATTGATTAATTACCGCAGCTACACTTGCAGAATTATACATGTAAGATCTATTATCTTTGCTTAATGTTGACGACCAGTCGTTACGGCTAGCAACATCTATATAAAGAAAGTTGTCATAAGCTAAGTTGATTGACCCATATAAAGAACTTACTTTCTTAATAGCCAGTGGCGACTCTTCTGTTGCAGAAATATTTCTTATGTTGTTCAGGAAAAATTTTGTGGGTACTTTGAAGTCTGTCCCTCTAACTAACATACCCTCCGAAGTTCTTTTAGATAAGTTACCTCCAACATTAGCAACAAAATTCAACTTTTCTGTTAGGTCTTGTTTTGCAGTGACCAAGAATTCGGAGTTTAATTCCCCAAATGAACTTTCACTAATTTCCAATGACCCCAGTGGTATATTTTGACGACCGGGTTTGTAGATTTTGTTATCTCTAACATTAGTTATATCAGCCCCAACACGAACAAAAGCGCTAAGCCAATCTGTAAATTTATAATTAATTTTAGTAAAGCCAAGAAACCTATTTCTGCGTACTCGGGTCTCATCATGATGAGCCATCCAATAAGGATTCCCAACAAACTCGTCAGCATAACGTATAACAGCAAAATCGGCTGGACTCCCAGGGTTAGGTTTTTGATAGGTTCGTAAATCTTCAGTATCCACGTTTCTAGGCATGTTAAATAGATGTGTTAATAGACCTTGAGCTCCTGTTGTTGAGGCTCTGTTTTTTACATCCTGAGTGAAATAAGTTGCTTTAGCATCTACCGTTAATTTATCTGATAAATTAGCTACTCCTCTTAAATTAAAGTTATGACTGTTTAAGTCCGAATTTTCTACAATTGACTCAGATGAGTTGTTGGTGTATGAAAACCGAATAGAACCAGCATCTGATCCTTTGTCAATTGAAAGAGAGGTTATTGAGCGCAAGGCTGATCTAAAAAAGTTTTCAACGTTATTGGGTTGTGCACTATATGCCTTGTTTGAACCATCAAAATACGGTTGTTGAGATCCATCTAAAGACGCACCCCAAGAGAATTGTCCCCAATCATTTACACGATCTGAATAAGCAGATCCAGAAGAACCTTGACCATATTGATTTTGGAAGTCAGGTAAAAACATAGGATTGTCAAGATATATGTTTGACTTAATAGTAACTCCTAATCTGTCTGAACGAGAACCTTTTTTGGTGGTAATTAGAATTACTCCATTACCAGCCCTTGACCCATAAAGTGCTGCTGCGCTTGGGCCTTTCAAAACTGTTATAGATTCTACGTCGTCAGGATTAATATCAGAAATACCTCCACCTGATATGCTTGGCTCGAAACTAGGCGCATTGTTTCCTAAATTACTTCCAGAATTTGTCTGACCACCCTCAGATGTAATAGGTATTGAGGCATTGATTGGCATACCATCAACTACTATTAGCGCCTGAGGGTTTCCAGTAATTGAGTTATTACCCCTAATGGTAATGACCGAACCGGAACCCAACGATCCTGAATTATTTACTTGAAGTCCAGCTACCTTTCCAGATAATGAACTGGCAAGGTTATTATCCTTAATTGTATTTACATTGTCCCCTGATACTTCAGTCACCGAATATCCAAGTGATTTTTTCTCTCGGGAAATTCCAAGTGCTGTAACCACAATTTCATTTAAAAAAGAATCTTCAACAGCCAGTGAAAAATCCATATTATCAGATGATCCTACGCTTAACTCCGAAGTAACAAATCCAATGAAGGATACTTTTAATACTGCATCTTCATTTACCAATTCAATGGCATATTTTCCGTCAAAATCCGATACTGTTCCATTAGAAGTACCATCTTCAAAAATAGATGCCCCTGGCAGAGGATTACCCTCTGAATCGGTGATCGTTCCACTAATGGTTCTAATTTGTTGTGTTTCTATTTCTTCATTTGAAACAGCAGAAAGGGTTTTGGGTTTTTTCTTGATAATGACTTCTTTTTCGCGAATCTCAAAAATGAAGTTATTGGGTAAAATATTTTTCAAAAGAGTTTCAAGAGATACTTTTTTAAAATCGATTGTTACCTTGGGTACATCTTCAAATAATTCTGCGCTGTAAAAGAAATCATATTCACTTTGATTCATGATTTCATCGATCACCTGTTCTAATTCAACATTGTTCAATCGAATTGATAATTCAGACTGAGAATAGCCACTAATGGCGTGAGTAATTGAAATAAAATAGAAGGTAAAAGATAATCGCATAATCCGGATTAAATTTTTGGTCCCGAAATCATCGGGAGCATCATACTTTTTCATAAATTTGATTGGTTTAATTAAACATTGTTTTAGTAGACATTGAACTAGATTTAAGAGGGAATGCTGTAACATTCCCTTTTTTTTATTTTATTATGATCGTTTTTCCTTTTCTAATAAAAGTTACCTCCTCAGTTGATTCAATTATTGATCTTACATGATCAAAGTTTTCATATCTCTTAAATCTCCCTGTGAATTTTTTATTTTCTGTTTTGGAATCCAAAAAGAAAATTTCGATATCGTACCATCTGGATAGGACTTTGGTAATATCTTTCAACTTCTGTTGTCGAAAATAAAATTTACCCGACTTCCAAGCTGTAAACTGATTTGGATCGACTGTTGTGTTCTTCATTTCACCCGTTTCCCTGTTGAGTTTACTTTGCTCATTGGGGGCTAATATAATGCTTTCTTTATTTCCAAATCTCTTGTTGACATTGACCTTACCTTCAATCAGTGTGGTGACAATTTCCGCATCATCTTCATAGGAAGTCACATTGAAAGAAGTCCCCAATACTTCAATGGATTGATACCCTGAAATCACTTGAAATGGTTTGTCTGGATTAGGTGTTACCTCGAAAAAAGCTTCTCCGGTCAATTCAACTGTTCTTTTATCCGATGAAAAAACTACAGGATATTTGATATGTGATTCAGCATTTAGCCAAACCTTGGTGCTGTCGGAAAGAATTAGAAAAAATTCACCCCCTCGTGGCGTTTTTAAGGTATTGTACTTTCGCTCTGCTTGATTTGATTTTTTCTGTAAGTAGGTAATGGAATTTCTTACACCTATTATCTTAGATCCATCTGACTCTAAATTTAGATTTTGATCTTCTAACAAATCAATTTTCTTCCCATTATCTAATGTAAGTGTTGCTTTAGATTTTCCAGATTCTATGGTCTCGAAAGAATCAACAACTGTAGTTGGCTTGCCTTCAAAACCGAAATCGTATAGATTAAAAATGAATAGGGCGATAACTGCCGCTACTGCAATAGAAATTTTCCTGAGGGTCGCAATACTAATAACCTTTTGAAAGTTAGGCTCTTTTACAGCTGACTCATTATGACTTAATACTCGAGAAAGAATTTTTTTCTTGGTTTTGTCAATATATTGTTGAGATAAATTCCATTCGCCTACAATATTCTCAAAAATCTTAATATTATCCTTATCCTCTCTCAGCCATCGTTGGAGTTCATTTGACTCTTTCTCAGTCAGACTGTTGTTCAGGTATTTAAAAATAAGTTTTTCCATGAATTATTGGTAGTTATATTAAAGAGTCCGTTCTGACCATTTTTACTTAGTGTAAAGTCAAAATTTGTTGAAATCTAAATAATTTGATTATTTTAATGAATTATGTTTAATAAAAACTATTTTTTTTTATAAATATTAAATTTTATGATGGATTAAATTGGTTTATCAAAATAAATTTTGAGGGCATCTCCCAAAAGAAAAAAAAGGGAAATAGCGGAGATAAAAGTTTAGGATTTATAGTATTTTTTTAATTCTTCTTTCAGTTTTTTTAAAACACTATATCGGTGATTTTCAACTGTTCTCTTTGAAATGCCTAGTTCCAATGCAATCTGTTCGTTGGATTTTTCATTCCTTGATAATTGATAAATTTTTCCTGCTTGGGGAGGAAGGTTGAGGATCACCTTAGCAATCATTTTTTCTAATTCTTTACCCATCAATAAGTTTTCAGGGTCAATATTATCTACAATAGTGAAGTCATCGGTGAATTCATTTTTTGTTTTTGATAAAGGTATTCTTGCGTTTCTTTTAATCGTTTTAATGGCTTGATTTCTTACGGATGCATTAAGGTAAAATCCTATCTCTCTTATATTGTTTAATTGATCCCTTTTGTCCCATAAATTAGCGAAAACATCAGAAACCACATCCTCAGCAATTACCTTTTCTTTGGTCAGAGAAAATGCATAACGAAACAATCTTTCAAAATTCCCTTCATAGATTTTCTCAAAGGTTTCTTTTAAATATTGATCGTTGACCATAATTCGTAATTTACTTTTTTTAGTCAAGCTTGAATAATTTACTCCTAATTTGTATAGTTAGTATTACAAATAAACAAAAATCTAGAATACTGCTTCTGACGTTACTAAGTTGATAATTAACGGGGCTAAGCGATAATAAGAACTCCTTAATAAAAACTATTATTTTACCACAATCTCATCAGTATACAAAATTGCTGGTTTTCCAGCATTGATATGCCAATTGGGCATTTTCAAAACACTCTCCGCATGAACTTTAATGTACCTTGCCTTTGTGTCCTTGAAGTCTGATTTAAACTCCAAAAAAGGCAATTTGACAATCTCAGGGTTTTCTGCTGAGTTGGGGTTATGGGGATTGTCGATCTGGGTGGGTTTACTGTAGCTTTCTCCGTCTTGTGAGGTGCTATAGGTTACAAACTTGGGGAGGATAAGTTGGTGCCAGTTGGCCTGAGCCTGAACATTGAGAAAATCCATTTCAACGCTATTGATTGGCATCACCGCCCCCAAGTCCAAAATGAAATCCACATGTTTCCCCTTAAAAGCCACCCAGTTAGCATCCTTATCGGGAAACCTCCAAGATTCAAATGCACCAAAAATACCATCGGTAAGCCGTACAAGATTTTCTTTTCCAAAAGTGGGCTCACTGATGGGAATGATTTTTTTCTGAAAAGAGATCGCATGATCCATTTGTTTCATCTTTTCAAACATTCTTTTAAAATTATCTGCATAATCTTCAATGGTAATGGCTCGTTCTCCGACTCTTAGCATACCCGCCTTTTTGGCACGCTTTATAAAATCCTCAAGTTTTTCCCTCATTGCAGGTTTTGGAATCACCTTTCCATTGGAATTAATTTCATAAAAACTTCCGTCTTGTTCAACAGGAATTTGTCCTGCAATTTGGATTTCTGCAATCAAAAGTGCCAGTCGAGCTTCTCTAACACGATGGTATTTTTCCTCGTCTCCCAAAACTGCTTTTTCTGCATTGTCAAACAGATCATTGTATTCATTCATCCGTTCAGGAGCTAAATAATTTTTGACGGCATCACGAGGATCTCCAAAAATGTTCAAGCGAAAATTATCATTGAGTAATGACAAACGCATTTTCTCAATGTATTGATGGACAAAAGGTGCGGCTTTTCCATAGTAGCCCATCAAAAAATCTTCGATGATGGCATCGGGATTCGCTTCAGGATCCCACATCAGTTTGGAAATGAGGTAGGCCCGTAGGTGTCCAAACTCTCCCTTGTTTCCAGTAGCTTGCATAAAAAGCGCACGTACATTATTTTGAATGTAAAATTTGATGTTGGGTCCAATTGTATGGAGGTTGGGAAAGGGACTCAACGGATTGGCAAATTGTATATTGTAGTCCCAAATCAGTATGTCCTGACTCATTTTACCCCAATCTTGTAAATCGCTTGTAAAAGCTGGATCGGTATCAAAGACTGGTTTTTCTCTGGTGCTTTCAATATTACACAACATGATGTTGACATTGGGTTCAGCAATGATATTACTGGGAGCCGCTCGGGTATACCAATAAGCTAAAGTCGAGATAATTTTATCGGGAAATTCACGTGCTACTTTATTGACAAACCAAACCATAGATCCACTGGGTAAATTACCGTATTTCTTATTCAAGGCCTTACAGGGTTCACACTGACAGTATTTGTCATTGTCATTTTGACTGACCGACCAATATTTGGCTTTTGGGCTCTGTTCGATTCTATTTCTTAGTTCACTGACCAAAGTTTGGAATACCTCCTCATTGGAAAGACATAATTGGGTTACGGGATTTCGTTCTCCATCGATGAGAGAGAAATACTCTGGATTAGTTTTCCCGTATTTTTCGGGTGTTATCAACAATTCGAAAGTATGCACAAACATCCCCCAAGAGTCCGTGGATGAGAGTTTGTGCCAGGATTCATAATCAGCATCTCGTGCGTCGTAATAGTTGGTCGTTCGGTATTTGATTCTAGGTGTTTTGAGCTCATCTTTTGGAAAACTGAAAGCATTTGTAGTTGGAAGTAATAAAGGATCATCAGCACTGTATTTCCTGAAACCAAAAAATTCTAATAGAGAATAAACTCCATTGAGTAAACCATTTTCTACCCCTCCAGCAATGATCAGGTTATTGTCCAATCGCTGGAAAAGGTATGCATCCTCTTCCAAGGCAGTTGAACCTAGGCCGGCGGCTTTTGCAAAGGCAGTATTTCCGATGTAAATAGCATGCTCACCATTGTATTCCTCTTCATTCAACACTTCTAGGGATTGAGACACTTTTGACAAATATGATTGCAATTTTAGCGCCGCATTTTTTTCTTTGGGATTGGCCTGTTTTGGAATCACAATGTTATAAGCGGTCTTTCCCTCAATCATCAATTCTTTAAGAGATCTAAAGTCTCCTGAACAGGCATAATGGGAAAGGGTGACCACACCTCCGAGCACTGCTCCGGAGGTTTTAATAAAATCAGCACGAGAAATTTTATTTTTTTTTGAATACATCAGATATTGTTTGGCTTTTTAAAAATCATCAATGTATGGATTGTGAATTTCCATAAAGTAATGATTCA
>Ga0209603_1003162_pt1 | contig 14421 bp, 11 predicted proteins | sample COGITO_mtgs_1206_FD_184812 | JGI IMG/M metagenome (GOLD analysis project Ga0209603, IMG submission 184812) | Pelagic marine microbial communities from North Sea - COGITO_mtgs_120607 (SPAdes) (version 2) | ecosystem: Environmental > Aquatic > Marine > Epipelagic ... | reverse complement strand
GTACTCGAGGCGGGACTTGAACCCGCACGACCGCAATGGTCATTGGATTTTAAGTCCAACGTGTCTACCAATTCCACCACTCGAGCCGGACTCAAATTAAAAGAGCGAAAGACGGGATTTGAACCCGCGACCCTCACCTTGGCAAGGTGATGCTCTACCCCTGAGCTACTTTCGCATTTATCCAGTTCTCTGGGAGCGTCCTTCATCCGCCTTAGGTGGATGATGCTCTACCCCTGAGCTACCTTTGCTTGTGGTCTGCAAAAATAGTAAAATCCAACACTTCTAGTCAAAAATTGCATTAACTTTCTTCTATAAAACCTAAAATCTTTTACCATGACAGAAAAAGAACTGCGCTCAAAAGCAAAAGACATTGTAAAGTTTAAGCAGCATCTCTTTATGTATTTATTGATTAACGCTGGGCTTTTTGGAATCGACTATTTGGACAACGGCTACCTCAACTGGGCCTATTTTGTAGTACTGGGCTGGGGTGTAGGAATTTTCTCTCACTATATCAGCCTTAAATCTGGGGGAATATTTTCCGTTGAAAAAGAAATGGAACGACTTAAAAAATCCCAAGGATAAAAGTCCTATTGTTTTAGCTGTCTTTTAATCTCATTAAGTTTCATCAATGCCTCAATGGGAGTAAGGGTATCTATGTCCAAATCCTTAATTTCTTCCCTTAGATTTTCCAGTAAAGGGTCATCCAGATTAAAAAAGCTCAACTGCATTTCATCCTTACCCACTTTAAGACTTTCGGCATTGGTTTCGACGGTATGTGACTTTTCGAGAACCTTGAGCTTTTGGCTGGCCCTATGAATTACAAATTCGGGCATCCCTGCCATTTTAGCAACATGGATTCCAAAGCTGTGTGCACTACCTCCAGGCACCAATTTACGTAAAAACAAGACCTTGTCTTCCAACTCTTTGACCGAGACATTAAAATTTTTGATCCTTGGAAAATCATGGGTCATCTCATTCAACTCATGGTAGTGGGTGGCAAACAATACCTTAGCCTTAGCAGGATGTTCATGTAAAAATTCAGCAATGGCCCAAGCAATAGAGATGCCGTCGTAGGTGCTGGTACCCCTACCGATCTCGTCTAGTAACACCAAACTGTTTTCAGTAATATTATTCAGTATAGAAGCCGTTTCGTTCATTTCTACCATAAAGGTTGATTCTCCCATCGAGATATTATCACTGGCCCCTACTCTCGTAAAAATTTTGTCCATCACTCCAGTTTTAAGGGAGGTAGCAGGAACAAAACTGCCCATCTGTGCCATCAAAACCAATAGGGCCGTTTGTCTGAGGATTGCTGATTTTCCTGACATATTAGGTCCTGTAATCATGATGATTTGTTGGGTATGGGGATCAAGCAATAAGTCATTGGCAATAAAAGGTGTTCCTGCTGGTAATTGATGTTCAATCACAGGATGCCGACCCTCTTTGACCTCCAATACTATTTGGTCCGAAAATTCGGGTCGCGTATAGTTGTGCTTAATCGCTAAAGAAGCAAAACACCACAATACATCCAATCGGGCTAGTTGACGAGCGTTAACTTTTAGGGGTTCAATATGGGCTTGCAATTCCGTCAGTAATTCAAGATACAATCGACTTTCAATGATCTTGATCTTTTCCTCTGCACCCAAAATTTTGGTTTCGTATTCCTTTAATTCCTCTGTGATATACCGTTCAGCATTCACCAAGGTTTGCTTTCTGATCCAATCCTCTGGCACTCTATCTTTGTGGGTATTCCTTACCTCTATATAGTAGCCAAACACATTGTTAAAAGCGATTTTCAAGGATGGAATTTGGGTGCGTTCGCTCTCTCTTTCCAACATTTTATCCAAATGCCCTTTACCCGATCGCAGGAGTTCCCTCAATTCATCCAATTCGCTATTGACCCCCTCAGCAATGACACCTCCTTTACTCAGTAAAACAGGTGCTTCAGCATGGAGTGTCGACTGAATCAAGTCAGTAACTTCTTCGGTATCCAAAAAACCTGCAGCTCTTTCTTTAAGCGCCTTGTTTGAATGTTTGGATAAATAGATTTTGATCTGTGCGATTTCTTGGAGCGATTTACCCAATTGCACCAAAGCCCGCGGACTGATTTTTTGGGTGGCAATTTTAGCCACAATTCTTTCGATATCGACCATCTGATTTAGGTGATGGGCAATTTGATCGTAGGCCGCTGTATCTTTTACCAAAGCAGCTACGGCATCCAAACGCTGCTCGATAACCTTAAGGTTCCGCTCTGGAAAAGCCAATCCGTGTTTGAGCATTCTCCCCCCCATGGCCGTCAGGGTGTGATCCAAAACATCGATCAAAGCCACCCCATTGGGGCTGGTCGATTGAAACAATTCCAAATTTCGCATCGTAAAGCGATCCATCCAGACATATTCCTCTTCAAATATTCTTCTGATGGCCGTAATATGAGGAATTTGATTATGGTGGGCTTCCTTGAGATAATGCAATATGGCTCCCGCTGCAATCACTCCTGTGTCCATACTTTCTATTCCAAAGCCTTTTAAGCCCAAAGTCTTAAAATGGGCCGTTAGTTGCTCCAAGGCATAACTGCTTTCAAAAATCCAATCTTCAAGGTAAAACACATTGAATTGTCCACCCATTTGCTCTGTGAAAAATTTCTTTAAAGGCTTGGCCACCAAAACCTCCGAAGGGGCAAAATTTTGTAACAACTGTTCAACCTGAACATTAGTTCCCTCCGAAACCCAATAATCTCCTGTAGAAATATCCAAAAAAGAAATCCCTGATTTGGATTTACCAAAATGTACCGCTGCCAAAAAATTATTTTTTTTCTGCTCCAGTACCTCGTCATTGAGAGAAACTCCTGGGGTGACCAATTCAGTTACACCACGCTTGACGATTTTTTTTGTCAGTTTAGGATCTTCCAGTTGATCGCAGATGGCCACCCGACATCCAGCCCTTACCAATTTAGGTAAATAGGTATTCAAAGAATGATGTGGAAATCCAGCTAACTCAGTTTCACTGGTACTCCCCGCCCCTCTTTTGGTTAAAATAATACCTAAAATTTTTGCTGCTCGAACGGCATCAGCACCAAATGTTTCATAGAAATCTCCAACACGAAACAACAACAAAGCATCAGGATACTTTACCTTGATTTGGTTGTATTGTTTCATTAAGGGGGTTTCCTTGCTCGACTTGGCCACTGGGGAAAGGGATTTGTACGAATGTAATTATTAAAAAATTCTTTCGGGAATACGATTTTAAAAATTTGTTAACAAGCTTGGCACCACTGATTATTTACTAATTTTATGTCCATGCGAAAATTAAAAAACAGCGAACTGGATCGCAAGTCGGTCGAAGCTTTTAAGGTGTCCTCTAAGACTCCTTTAGTATTAATTCTTGATGATGTGCGCAGCCTGAACAATATCGGATCTGTTTTCAGAACCGCTGATGCTTTTTTGATTGAAAAAATCTACCTCTGCGGTATTACTGCAACCCCACCCCACAAAGATATTCACAAAACAGCACTAGGGGCTACAGAATCTGTGGATTGGGAATATCAAAAAGAAGCCTCTGAATTGGTAAAACAACTCCAATCAGAAGGGGTAATAATCCATGCCATTGAACAAGCAGAAGGAGCCCTATCGCTAGAAAATTTTAAAATCCAACAAAATAAAAAGTATGCTTTTGTACTGGGTAATGAGGTCAAGGGAGTGTCTCAGTTGACAGTTGACCAATGTGATGATGTTATTGAAATTCCTCAGGAGGGCACCAAACATTCCTTGAATATTTCTGTAGCTGCTGGCGTTGTACTATGGGATTTTTATCAAAAGTTTAAAACGCTTTGATGCGTTGCAGAATTATTTGATAGGCCATTTCTTCATTTACAAAATCCAAATCGGTCAAATCGATACTTTGGAAAGAAAGTCCCCTTTCTGCTTTCATGTGATTTTCATATCCCATTGCTATCTTTTGTAAATATTTCTCAGAAATATTTTGTTCGTAGGGTCTTCCCCTGCTTTTGATTTGCTCCATGAGTTTGTCGATCGATTGATGAAGGAAAATCACTTTATTAGGTTCAGCCCATTGCAAAGAGAGTTTAGTATAGTTTTTCTTAAAATCCACAAAAGCGGATGGAGAAAGATTGATTTTTGCAAAAATCAATGATTTAAACAAGGAATGATCCGCCACTGCAACTTTTTTGGAAAGGGGTAATTTGGAAAAATCATAGAACTGACGGAACCGCTCTTCCAAAAAATACTTTTCTAAAGGGAGTGCAAAATGCTCTGGCTGATCATAAAATTTTTCTAAATAAGGATTTTTATTAAATTTTTCTAGTAATGCTGTGACTTGATAATTTTCTGCTATTTTTTGCGAAAGTGAGGTTTTTCCCACACCGATATTTCCTTCAAAAACCAATAATTGATTCTCTGAAAATAAATCTGGGGACCACTCCGATAAGGGCATTTTTTGGGGTTGAGAGGTGTCAGGACAAATCTTGGATAATGTTGTCATATTTTTCTCCAAACGAGGGTGTACAAGGTCAGGAGCCAGTTCAAGCATAGGAAACAAAATAAAGTTTCGCAATTCCAATCTTGGATGGGGCAATATCAGATCTTCACTTTCTATAATTTGGTCTTCATAAAACAGTAAATCCAAATCTATAGTTCGGGAACTGTAGCCAGATTCCGTTGATCTTACCCTCCCCAGTTGCTCTTCAATTTCCAATAATTTGTGAAGTACCTTTATAGGGCTTAAATCTGTTTTTATACCAATACAAGCATTAAGGAAATCGGGACCCTGAAACCCCCAAGCAGGCGTTTGGTATAATGAAGACAAATCGGTCAAAATTCCAACGTTTTTTTGAATTTGAACGACCGCCTTTTGGATATTTTTAAAACGTAGACCCTTGTTGGATCCCAGTGAAATGTATATTTTATTCATTTTAATACTCCGCCTAAATTTCGTAAAACAATTCCACAAACCCTATCTTTGAAAAGAAATATGTTTGTCAAAAATTCATAGTTGAGTGAAAACCACAAAATGAATAATAGAGTAATAGATAATAAGCGATTTAACAATAAACACTAACTGATGAAATTCTTTAAAAGTTTTTTGGCTTCCTGTTTAGGAACATTTGCCGCACTAGGATTGGTGAGTATCTTTCTTTTTATGGGCATAGCGACCATTGCCACCTCCGTAAATTTTGAAAAAACTGAAGGCACTTGGATCAGTGAAAATAGCGTTCTTGATTTAAATCTAAATACAAGCATCATTGACAGAAGTCCTGCCTTCAATCCTTTGGAAAATTTTTCAGATTTCGATACTGGTATAGTAGGAATGGATAAAATTCTGGGCAGTATTCACAAGGCTAAAAAGGAGGATAAAGTAAAAGGTATTAAAATACAATCTGGTTTAATCAATTCGGGTTGGGCGCAAGCACGAGAGATCAGAAGTGCCCTAGAAGATTTTAAAACTTCTGGCAAATTTATTTATGCCTATTCCAACTATATGTCGCAAAAAGGCTATTATGTTAGCTCCATAGCCGATAGTATTTTTATGAACCCTATGGGTATGATGGAACTCAAAGGACTCTCTTCGGAAGTTCTTTATTATGGAGATTTTCAGAACCAATATGGCGTCAAGATGGAAGTCATTCGACATGGAAAATACAAAAGTGCTGTAGAACCCTATCTTCAAGATCATATGAGCGTGGAAAATCGTGTGCAAATACGAAATCTCCTAGAATCAGTATGGGGAACCTTAAGAGATGAGGTGGCCCAAAGCCGAGAAATGTTACCCAGTACAATCGATGCTCTAGCCGATGACTTGGTGATTACCGATGCCGAAGAGGCTCTCGCTCAAGGTATAATTGATGGGTTGATTTATGAAGATGATTTTGAAAATAAAATCAAAACTACTTTAAAAATTGAATTGAAAGAAGAGCTCAACACTATTGATTACAGCAAGATGAATGTGCGCATCAAAGAATATGACAAGAAAATAAAAGACCGTATTGCCATAATCTATGCCCAAGGTCCCATTTTGTATACAAAAGGAAATGAGGATATTATAGGAAAAGAATCCATAAACAAAGCCTTTCAAGAAGCGTTGGATAATGTAAACATCAAAGCAGTAGTGTTACGCATTGATTCTCCTGGAGGGGATGCTTTGACCTCCGAAATTATTTTGAATGCCTCCAGAATCCTCAAGGGTCAAAAGCCTTTGATCGTTTCCATGGGTAATGTCGCTGCCTCTGGAGGTTATTACATCGCCTGTTTGGCCGATAGAATTTTTGCTGATCCAATGACCATAACGGGTTCAATTGGCGTATTGGCCGCTTTCCCGAACATAAGAGGAATGACCAACAAGATTGGGATCAATGCAGAACAGGTTAGCACCCATGAAAATGCAATGGGATACAGTGTTTTTGAACCCCTAAGTGATGGTTTTGAAAAAAGTACCAGAGCCTCCATTGAAAAAATATACCATACCTTCAAGTCTCGTGTTTCTGAAGGTCGTTCCCTGACCATGGATGTTGTTGAAGAAATCGCACAAGGAAGAGTATGGTCGGGAAAAGACGCCCTTGAAATTGGATTGATTGATGCTCTAGGCGGACTGGAAGATGCCATTGCGTCAGCAGCAGAATTAGCAGAGTTAAAAACCTACAATCTCGTGGATTATCCAAAGTATGAGGATGATCTAGAAAGTATATTGATGGATGCTTTTACCCAACTGAAGACAAACGCATTACAGCACCCCTTAGAAAAATACGCCTCAGAATTTATCGAACTTAGCCAGCTGGAAGGGATTCAAACCAGAATTCCTTATTCGATAAAAATGGAATAAATGAAACCACAACAGCGGCAACTTGCAGCCAAGATCTATTTGTATTTGGCGGCATTATTCATTACCTCATTGGTAGTGTCGAATCTTATTTTTCAAAAATTCTTCTATTGGTATCCTTTTGAAGGAGACATTTTTGGCAGTCGTTTGTTTGAACTATCAGTGGGCATATTACCTTATCCCCTTACCTTTTTGATTACAGATTTGATATCGGAGATTTATGGAAAAAAAGCAGCCAATCAAGTCGTTACAGCGGGAATTTTCGCCTCTTTTTTTTCGATGGGAATATTACTGATGGCCGATTTTGTCCCCGCCATGGAAAGCTCTCCCGTGGACGATGCAACCTTTACCAAAGTATTTTCACTTTCCCCACTGGCCGTGTTGGCCTCGATGATCGCCTATCTTCTTGCTCAGTTTGTCGATATTAGAATTTATCATTTTTGGAAAAAATTGACTGGTGGCAGAATGCTATGGTTGCGGAATAACTTTTCTACTTTTGCTTCACAGTTTCTGGACACCTTTTCCGTTGTTCTATTACTAACTCTATTTGGTATTTTGCCATGGGACTTGTTTGCAGGACTAGTATTGTCTGGATTTATTTTTAAAATCATCGTCGCTGCTTTGGACACCCCCCTGCTCTATTTATTCGTTTGGCTGTTCAGAAAAAAATTCGATTTAAAACTGGGGGAAGAAATCAAGTTATAAAATGGAAAAAACAAACCTTACCCGAATCAATAAATACCTAAGTGAAATTGGCTATTGCTCTCGAAGGGAAGCCGATAAACTGATCGACAACGGAAGGGTTTTAGTGAATGGAAAAAAAGCCGAAATGGGCGTTAAGGTAAGTCCCGAAGACAAAATTACGGTAAACGGAGAAATGCTAAATCAACCCAAAAATAAAAACGTTTATCTGGCTTTCAACAAACCTAAAGGAATTGTTTGTACCACCGACACCCGTGTCGAAAAAGACAACATCATCGATTTTATTAATTACCCCAAAAGAATCTTCCCTATTGGAAGACTGGACAAACCCAGTGAGGGACTTATTTTTTTGACCAATGACGGGGATATTGTCAATAAAATACTTCGCGCCCGAAACAATCATGAAAAAGAATATATCGTAACGGTCAATAAACCCATTACTAACGATTTTATTCAAAAAATGAGAAATGGAATTCCCATTTTAGATACTGTTACCAAAAAATGTTTTGTAAAACAGACCCATAAGAATCAATTTAGAATCATTCTGACCCAAGGATTAAACCGACAGATCCGCAGGATGTGTGAATATCTAAATTATAGGGTAACTGACCTTAAAAGGGTGCGAATTATGAATATAAAACTGGATGTAAAAGTGGGCAAATGGCGTTATTTTAAGCCAGAAGAATTGAAAACACTTAAACAACTGTTGGGAGATTCTTCAAAAACACAATATTAATCGATCACCATCTCCACAACCGTTCCTTCATTGGAACGAATATTGTAAACCGTTTGGTCTTCAAAAATTAAGTATTGTCCCTTGATTCCTTTTAGCACTCCAGAATAGCTGTTTTCTTTTTCCAGATTCAAACTTTTGACTTTTTCAGGATATTGTAATACTGGAAATTGCAATTCGGTTACTAGCTGATCTCTAATGATATGAGGTTTTAAATCTTTAGGAAGTGCATCTATGGCTTGATTAATGGCAGTAGTCCACAATATTTCTTCATAATCATTTTGTAACATCTTTCGCCAATTGGTCTTGTCAGAGAAATGTTCTTTGAGACTTACCTCTGCCACTCCTGCCAGGTATCGATTAGGTACCTCCAGTATACCAACAGCTTGATGTGCTCCTTGGTCAATCCAACGCGTAGGAATTTGAGTTTTTCTTGTAACGCCAACTTTGAGATGACTACTCAAGGCCAGATACACGCTATGGGGCTGTAACTGTACTTTTTTTTCGTATTCCAAATCACGATCTTCCTCTCCCAAATGGGCTTTACTCAATTCTGGGCGCATGATCCAATCTCCAGCCGAAGGATTTTCAAAAAAACAATTTTTGCAGAAGCCCTGCCTGAAAATGGGTTTTGAATCATGACAACTCAAACACTGAGTCCCCAGAAAATTAATTTTTACAGTTTGATCTAAAAGTTGATTCATTTCCAAAAAGTCACTTTCCAGATTCAGGTAATAACGAATTGGACTTCCTATTTCTGTAATCATTTTCTTTAAAACTCCTTTGAACATCTTTGAACTAAAGTTTATATTTTTGTCTTAAAGATACATTTTTCTTATGCCAATCCCCCTTTTCAATTCTGTCGCTTCCTGGTTTCTCAAAAAACGAATTCATCAAATGGAATTGTTTATGAAATATCCCAATGAAGTGCAGCAGGAATTATTACACGGCCTCTTGAGCAGTGCCTCAAAAACAGAAGTGGGGAGATCAAACGGTTTTGAATCCATTAAGCATTACGCGGATTTTAGAAATCGCCTACCCATTGTGGGTTATGAGGACATTGTCGATCAAATTGAACGCTGTAGAAAGGGAGAGCAAAATATATTTTGGTCATCCCCCATTAAATGGTTTGCTAAATCCAGCGGAACTACCAATGCCAAAAGCAAATTCATTCCCATCAGCAATGAATCCCTAGAGGATTGTCATTACAAAGCAGGAAAGGACATGCTTTCGATATATTACAACAACAATGAGGATGCGCAGCTGCTGGCTGGTAAATGTTTACGTCTGGGAGGGAGTAGTGAATTATATCAAAATACTGATACCTATTTCGGGGACCTTTCGGCCATTATTATTGACAACCTTCCCTTTTGGGCAGAACTGGGCAGTACCCCCAGTCAGAAGGTATCACTGATGTTTGAATGGGAAACCAAAATGGAAGCCATCATCAACGAAACACTTGAAGAAAAGGTAACCAGTCTTGCAGGAGTGCCTTCATGGATGATGGTTTTACTGCAAAATGTGCTTAAAAAAACACATAAAGCGACCATTACTGAAGTATGGCCGATGGTGGAAGTTTACTTTCACGGAGGTGTAAGTTTCCATCCTTACCGACAACAGTTTAAAAGATTATTCGAAGGGACCGATCTCAATTTCTTTGAAATATACAATGCCTCCGAAGGATTTTTTGGGATGCAAGATCGCAATGATTCTCAAGAACTACTCCTGATGCTTGATTACGGTATTTTTTATGAGTTTATCCCTATGAATCAATCGGATCAGGATGAATCTGAAACCATCATACCCCTCGGCGAAGTCGAACTTCATAAAACCTATGCCATCGTCATTACCACCAATGCGGGATTATGGCGATATAAAATTGGAGATACAGTAAAGTTTACCAGTTTAAGTCCCTACCGAATCTTGATTACTGGGAGAACCAAAAATCACATTAACGTATTCGGTGAAGAATTGATGATTGATAATGCAGAACTAGCCCTTAGCAAAGCAGCCAAAATAATGGACTTGGATATTGTGGATTACACCGCCGCTCCGATTTTTATGGAGGCCAACATGAAAGGGGGTCATCAATGGTTAATTGAATTCAAAAATCCACCAAAAGACAGCGCTCAATTTATTTCACTTCTGGATCAATTTTTAAAAGAAGAAAATTCTGACTATGAAGCCAAAAGGTATAAAAATCTGACTCTGGGTCTCCCTAAATTGGATATTGCCAAGAAAAATCTATTTTATAATTGGATGGCGCAAAAAAACAAATTGGGAGGACAACACAAGGTTCCCAGATTGTCCAATAAAAGAGATTTTTTGGATGAACTTCTTAAAATAAACAACTAATTTTTCAAGAAACAACTTTCAAAGCAGGCAACTCTATCTTAGCCAATCTTTGTTCTGCATAGCCTTTGGTTACTTTCAAAGTTTTGACCTCTGATTCGGGTAATTCAAACATGGCATCGTTGAGAACCGCTTCGCAAAGTGAGCGCAAGCCTCTGGCTCCCAGTTTGTATTCCAATGCTTTCTCAACAATAAAATCTAAGGCACCCTGGGTAAATGACAACGCAATACCATCCATCTCGAAAAGTTCGGTGTATTGTTTTACCAAAGCATTTTTGGGCGTTGTCAAAATGGTACTCAAGGTTTCTTTGTCTAAAGGATTCATATAGGTCAATACTGGCAATCTTCCTATGATTTCTGGAATCAATCCAAAAGACCTGATATCGCGAGGGGTAATGTATTGTAAAATATTTTCCGCATCTACTTTTTCCAATTCTTTATTGGTATTATAACCAATGGCCTGTAGATTTAATCGATTGTTTATGGCGCGTTCAATACCATCAAAAGCTCCTCCTGCAATAAATAGAATATTTGAAGTATCTACCTCAATAAATTTTTGATCAGGGTGTTTTCTACCTCCTTTGGGGGGAACATTAACGGTGGTTCCTTCCAACAACTTGAGAAGAGCTTGTTGTACTCCCTCGCCAGAGACATCCCTGGTAATAGAGGGATTATCACCTTTACGAGCAATCTTATCGATTTCATCAATAAATACAATTCCACACTCTGCTTTGTCCACATCGTAATCTGCAGCTTGAAGCAGTCGAGTCAAAATACTTTCAACATCTTCTCCTACATAGCCCGCTTCAGTCAAAACAGTGGCATCGACAATGGCCAAAGGAACTTTGAGCAGTTTGGATATGGTCTGGGCCAAGAGGGTTTTTCCTGTGCCCGTTTGCCCCACCAAAATGACATTGCTTTTTTGTATTTCAACCTCGCTTTTGGATTTGGAATGATTGATTCTTTTGTAATGGTTGTAAACGGCAACAGAAAGTATTTTTTTGGCCGACTCTTGACCAATCACATATTCGTCTAAAAAAGCTTTTATTTTTTTGGGAGGGTGTAATTCCACATCGAATTTAGTCTCCTCCTTGTCTTCGGATGTTTCTTCTTTGACAATACCATGGGCTTGAAGAATACATTTGTCACAAATATGTGCATCCAAACCCGCAATAAGCAATTGCGTTTGGGGTTTGGCTCTACCACAAAAGGAACAGTTTAATTCTTCTTTACTCATGGAAATTTATTTAACAGCTCCCAAAACTTCATCAACCATACCATAGGTTTTGGCCTCCTCAGCTTTCATCCAATAATCTCGATCACTGTCTTGATTGACTTTTTCTACGCTTTGTCCAGATTGTTTGGCAATGATCTGATACAATTCGTCTTTCAGCTTTAGAATTTCCCTTGCGGTAATTTCAATATCAGAAGCTTGACCTTGGGCTCCTCCCAGAGGCTGGTGTATCATCACTCTGGAATGAGGCAACGCAGATCGTTTTCCTTTCTCTCCTGCACAAAGTAACACTGCTCCCATGGAGGCTGCCATTCCTGTGCATATGGTTGCAACGTCGGGAGTAATGAACTGCATAGTATCATAGATACCCAGTCCAGCATATACTCCACCCCCTGGGGAGTTGATGTACATCTGAATGTCTCTTTTGGCATCAGTACTCTGTAAAAACAAAAGTTGGGCTTGAATCACATTGGCTACACTGTCATTGATGGCTGTCCCCAAAAACATAATCCTATCCATCATCAATCTTGAAAAAACATCCATTTGAGCCACATTCAACTGGCGCTCCTCAATGATGTAAGGGGTCATACTGCTAACAATTTTGTCATAGTACATGGAGTTGATCCCGTGATGTTTAGTCGCGAATTCCTTAAACTCTTTTCCGTAGTCCATTTCTAAATTTCTTTATATAAAATTAATCAAAAAAATTAGCTCTGCCCATAAGCCTCTTTTACAAATGCGTCAAAGGATAATTTTTTCTTCTTAAGTGAAAGGTTGGTTTTATAAAATTCCAAGAGTTTTTTGCTCATTAGTTGTTCCGAAAGCTTGCGTGCCTCCTCCTGGTTAGACATTACTCTGGCAACAATTCCTTCCAATTCTTCATCGGGCAATCCCGCCTGACCATATTGGGCCATTTGCATGAGAATCATCTCTTTTGCAAATTGTTTTAACTCTTCAAATTTGATTTGAAGATCGTGTTCATCTATAATTTTTCCTTCAATCAACTGATAGCGAATCCCCTTTTCTGAACGTTCATATTCTTCTGAGGCAGCTTCGGGAGAAAGGGGTTGTTCTCCTGAATTTTGCATCCATTTTTTTAAAAATTCGGCAGGTAAATCAAACTTGGTTTTAGCGACCAAATATTCCGTAACATCATTAAGTAGCTTTTGATCGGACTGCTGTTCGAATTGTTTTTCGAGCCCTTCCGTAATCTTGGCTTTCATTTCATCTTCAGACTTAACGGTGTCTGGGCCATAAATTTTGTCAAAAAACTCTTGATTCATATCGGCCATCACACGTTGGTTTATTTCTTTGATGTCGATACTAATTTCTCCTTCAATTTCTTTCAATTTCTCTACCGACACTCCCAACACTCTGGTGGCAGTCGCTTCGTCTTTAAAAAGATTTTTAATCTTTAGAGTAACAACATCTCCTACAGTGGCTTTTCCAAGAGAAGCAAGATTGGATTTACCCTTAATCTGACCGAGGTCAAAAGTATGGGTTGTCTCGATTTCAGCAGCTTCATTTTTAAGAACTGCGGTGATTTCAAAATCGTCTTTAGCATTTTTTTGGGCCACCAATTTACCGTATTGTTTACGATAGTGTTTTATTTGGTCATTGATCATCTCAGGGCTGGCTGTGATCTGATATTGTTTCACTTTATTCTTTTCGGTAAGTTTTACCTCAAATTCTGGCGACAATCCCAACTCAAAAGCAAATGAAAGCTCGGAGGCTTTCCAATCCAACTCTTCTTGCATCACAGGAAGTGGATTACCAAGAATATTGAGTTTTTGTTCTTTAAGGTATTTTTCTAAGTTTTCTTGTAACAACTTATTGACCTCATCGGCAGTTACAGCTGATTCATATTGTTTTTTGATCATGCCCATTGGAACATGACCTTTCCTAAAGCCTGGGATATTAGCTTTTTTTCTGTAATCCGAAAGCACTGTATTGACTTTTTCTTCAAAATCATTGCGTTCGATATCGATCGTTATTAAAGTATTTAGGGCATCGTTGTCTTTCCGTGAAATCTTCATATGAATTGGCAAAAATATGGGCGCAAAAGTACGTTTTTTATACTGGTTTGACAAAGGGTTTGGTTGACATACTTGCTCGTTTACCATTAATTCTGGTTTGAAGTTGATATAAATTGGGTTGTAGTTGTTTTGTATTTGAAATATTATACTAAATTTGCACCCCTAGAATTAATAATCAGGAGGTCGGGAACTTCCACAAATTAATATGATATGCCTGTAAGAATAAGACTTCAAAGACACGGAAAAAAAGGAAAACCTTTTTATTGGATCGTAGCGGCTGATGGCCGTGCCAAAAGAGACGGTCGTTATTTAGAAAAATTAGGAACCTACAACCCCAACACTAATCCTGCTACAGTAGAATTGGACATTGACCAAGCTGTTGTTTGGTTAGAAAATGGTGCCCAACCCTCCGATACCGCCAGGACATTATTGTCGTATCGCGGTGCTATGATGAAGCATCACCTCAACGGTGGGGTTAGAAAAGGAGCTTTTTCTCAAGAAGAAGCAGATAAACGTTTTGCCACTTGGTTGGAAGA
>Ga0209603_1003161_pt1 | contig 14423 bp, 16 predicted proteins | sample COGITO_mtgs_1206_FD_184812 | JGI IMG/M metagenome (GOLD analysis project Ga0209603, IMG submission 184812) | Pelagic marine microbial communities from North Sea - COGITO_mtgs_120607 (SPAdes) (version 2) | ecosystem: Environmental > Aquatic > Marine > Epipelagic ... | reverse complement strand
AGTATGTCGTTTGCTTTCATAATTTGAGTATATACCTATAAACGTTTGAGAACGTTAACTGTTATATTTTTTTGCAACTTTATTTTTATTCTGGCGTTCCAGTTATGTTTCCAATGCCTTGAGCTTGCAAACTTCCATCACAACATTTACTGCTGTAAGTATTGTCAGAACATAAACAACCCCTTCTGCTATTGCTTGGACTTGAGTTGCTTGGTGTTTTAAATCTTTTCTTTTTCATATTATTTCTTTTTTACGCAGTTAGGTCTTCTTTTTCCGTTTATTGTTTGCCATCCTTTTTGTTCGTAACCATCCCAGCAAGGACTTTTTGTATTTTTTCCAGCTTCTAACTTTTTTAATTTACTTTCTGACCATCTTAAACCAGCTTTACCGCCCCACAATAAATAAGAGATAGTTCCACAAGCTTTTGTATCTCCTTCATCATAATACTCTTGCGCTCTGCTTAAATAGCTATACATTCTTTTGATTGTTTGAACTGAAAGCTTTTCTTTATCTCGGAGCTGGGTTGCACGAATTTTTCCTACCTGTGTAGCACATTTATTATTTACTTTTTCATTTAGTTCAATACCTCTTTTAGCATTGTTACTAACTGCTTGCGGATAGTCATTAAATGTTTCAAGTTCTATTTTTTCACCGCTTAAAGCATCTTTAATATCATTAAGCATATATTCAGCCTCAGCATCTTCTATTTCTTGTAGTTCTTTACTCCATTCAGATTTTAAATCAGGATCTTTTACTTGTGCCTTGTCAGCGAAAAAACCTTCAATGCTAAAACCTTTTACTTTACCAGTTTTTATATAATCATTCCAAACGTCTTCGTTTTCTACTTTCATGCTGATAACCCAAGTGCCTTTTGGTACACTTAAACCATACTTATTAGATTTATCCATTTCAGTATCTTCTACAATCCAAGATTCAACAACAGTCAAGTTATTAATTTCCATTTCGTGTTCTAAAGTTGCGTTGTTCTGCATACTGTTTTGAAAAAACAATTCGCTTGCTCTCCTTACTGTTTTCTCAGAAAAGTAAACATAGAAAGTGTTCTCTCCGTTCTTTCTAAAGATTGGTTTGTTAGGTATTAAAGCAGCTCCCATTAAAAGCCTTTTTTCGCCATCTACCTTAGCCAATTTAATCTCCTGTTCTGATAGCGTTACAAAGTCAGATTCTATCGCTGGTAGCTCGACAATGCTAACCGCTTCAATTCCAGTTAACCCTTCACTATCTTCGTCTAATATTAATTCTATTATGTCCATTATATTTATTTTAAAATGTTGCTTGTGTAATTGTATTATTTTGTAATTCTTGTGCAGTAGTTACATCTCCAGAAACTACAAACGCTTGTACTGGTCCTTGTTGACCTAATGCTCCAGCCACTTGGTTAAATCCAGACTGGCCAACAACGTTAAATTGTGGTGCTTGACTTGGTGATGTTCCAGCTCCGCCACCACCTCCGCTACCTCCACCACCTCCACCGCTACCAGATAAAGAAGAAGCTGAAGGCAATGTTACAGGCGTAAATGTCGGTGCTTCAAACTTTTGTTTCTTAATTTGAGCAACATTTAATAAACCTGAAGCAGCTGCAATTGATCCAGCTATAATTGCTCTTGGTAGTGAAGTAATATCTCCAACAACAAATTGTGATTGAAACGCTTGTACAGCACTTAAAAAAGTCATAGCTAATGCTGTAGCAATTGACACCTTTTTTTGTACATTAAAAGCTTTTTCTGCTCTTTTATTATTTGCATCAAATTCAGCTTCTTTTACTGCGTTTAATTGTTTGAGTTGTTGTTCTTTTTGGTAAGTGGTTAATTTATCATTTGCAAGTATTGCTTCGCCTAATGCTTGTTGCTGCTCTATTACGCCAGCGTTTAAGGCTTCAAACTTCTCTTGGTTCATTTGAGCAAAACCAGCAATAACTTCGCCAGCTTGATTTAAAGTGTCAACCGTCAATTGTAGCTCATCAACTATAGCTTGGTGCCTTAGTTGTGTATCTTCATCTTTTTTTGCATCTGCAATATCATCGTATTTGTCTTTAATAGCTTTTAACTCTCCCTGTCTTGCATCCTCAAGAATTTTAGTGTCCTCACCATATTCAATAGCTTTTTGAATTAAATTATTATACTTGTCTTGTACTGCATTTTCTTCTTGCGTTTGTCTATCCAGAAAACTATTTAAATATTCGTTTTCTAAATCTTCTTTTTTCTGTAAAAAATTAAGTTCGTCTTCAACTTCTTCGTTGTCTATTCTTGCTTGTTCTGCTTTTCGTCTTTTCTCTCTTGCAAGTCTCGCAGCTTCTTCTATTTTTTTAGCTTCTGCTTGTTTTTTATTTTCAAGTTCTAAAAACTTATCTGCATAGAATTTATCTATTAACAACCTTGCTTCTGCTTTCTTTTTGCTTGAAACTTTTAAAGCTGCTAATTCTTTTAAATCTCTTTCTTTTTGCCTTGCAAGTTTTTCTTCTTCTGTCTTGTCGTCAAAGTCCTCTTGTCTTTTTTCTAATTTATTTCTAAATGCTAAATACTTCTCGTAAGCTTTTTTTCTTTTAGCTAATGCTTCGTCATCTAATTTAGCTTGCTCTACTGCTGCTGCTTCTTCTGCTTCTGCTTCTTCTTTTAAAAGTTTTTCGTGTTCCGCTTTCTTTAACCTGTTTCTAACCCTCTCCATAAAAGTACCTTCAGCTTGTCTTTCTTCGGCTCTTTTAGCGTAAACAGTAAGTTGCTTGTCAATATCTTTTAAATTATTAACAATAGCTTTTTTATCTTCTTCAAGTTTTGTTTTATCTATTTTATCACCTATAAAAGGTATCTTAGAAAATGCTTCTTTTAATTTTAAACCAGCAAACGATATGCCTTCAAATGCTCTTACAAAACTTAATTTTAATCTGCCAGTAACTTCAAATGAGTCTTGTATTTCCCCTACAAAAGCACCAAAAACTATTGATGTTTGAGTTACTTTAGTTATTATGCTTGTTAATGCTTGAACAAAAACTCTCGATATTTTACTAAATATGCCTTCGCCATCTTCTAAAGACAGCAAAAAACCTTCCCAAGCTGAATTTAATTTAGTAGTATCTCCAGCAAGGTTGTCAAGCCTAACTTCTGCCATAGCTTGAGCTGCTCCAGCTGCATTATTAAATTGATCTGTTAAATCTTTAATTTCGCCTTGTTTATCAGCTAAAGACAATAAAGCTCTACCTCCTATATTCCCAGCAAGACCTAAAGCAGTATTTAATCCGTTTGAACTATTCTTGATTTTATCTAACGCCTCATTTAATGGTATTCCTTTTTTATTTAATTCAATAAATGCTTTTGACAAACCTGTTCCAGCTCTACCTCCTTTAACACCATTGTTAGCAAGAATACCAAGCAAAGCAGATGTTTCTTCAATAGTTCTACCAGTAGCTTTTGCAGCTGGAGAAACGTTTTTTAATGCTTCTTGTAAACTTGTAAAATCTAATGCGCTTGAACTTGTACTTTTAGCTAAAACGTCAACAACTCTTTGAGTATCTTCAGCCTCTAATCCAAAAGCGTTAACAGTTGAACCAGCTAACATCGCAGCAGAAGCAAGGTCAACTTCCATTGATGCAGCTAAATCCAATGTTGCTTTAGTAGATGCTAAAATCTGATCTGTTGTAAAACCCATTTTAGCAAACTCTGTTTGTAGTTCGCCTACTTGTATAGCTGTAAATTGTGTCGTTGCTCCAAGTTCTTTTGCTGAGGCAGAAAGAGCATTCATTTCTTCAGCAGAAGCGTTAGAAACAGCTCTTAGTGTTGACATTTGTTTTGCGAACTCTGCGCCTTTTTTAGTAGCAGCTGTAAACAATCCAGCTAATGAACCAGCAGCAACAAGAAACAAACCAATTCCAGAAGAAGCAAGAGCAACTTTTAAAGTTTTGAAACCCATTACAATTCTTTGTATTGGAGCTGGTAAAGCGTTTAAAGCTCCACCCATTGCATCTAAATTCTTAGTTGCATCTTTAGAAACTTTTTTAGTTGTTTTACCAAGATCTTTAACATCTTTCTGCCCTTGCTTAACAGAAGAAGTTTTAGTATTTATATCAACTGTATAATTAATTGTTTTCATTTCCTTAATCTTAAATGGTTAAATGCTTCTTTAAATGTCGTTGGTACTTTATTAATACCCAATGCGATTCTAATGTGTTTATCGTAAAGTTTATTTTCTTTACAAAATGCCAATCCTTCTAATATTGTCTTCATGATGGTTCGTTTAATAGTTCTAAATTCGTTTCTCCTGATTGTAGTTTTGTAGTCATTTTATTAATAGTATAAGATCTTGTTCCAATTACTATTAAATCATTTAAGGTTAAATTCAATAATACTTTTAATGGTAGTATAGCAGAGAACTTGAATATTCTTGTTCTTGTATTAAATACTCTTGTAATATAGTTTTCGTAATACAATTGAAATAAACTGTTATTAGTTCCAGAATAATCTGTCAATGTATAGGTATTTATTTCACTGCCGAAATTTAAATTATATGCTGGTGGTGTTGAAGATGTACCTAATTCATTGTAAGCACTTGGAATCCAGTAATTGCTTAAAGTATAGTTGCTATGACCACCAGTTGACAAATCTGCTCTTGTAGAATCTACAAAATTAATACCAGTGCTTTCTTCTGAGTCTTGATGTATTCCATAAAACATTAATGGTTTACCTAAGTCTGGTTGCAAATCTTCATTTAAAAATGTTCCTATTTGTATGCTTGTTGAAGCTCCGTTGCCTTGATCAAAAAGCCTTTCATAAATCACACTCTCAAAAGGTAGTTTTATTTGGTATGTGTTCTTTTTACTTACATTAGCAATGTAATTTAACTCGCCATATTTTTGATTGTTAAGCAATTGAAACTGTTGCGCTAAAATGCTTTTAGGTTCTGAATATTCAAAGTCAACTTCACTAAATGGAATTGTTTCTCCTACAGTATGCTGGTCAGTTTCTACAAACTCAGTAATGTCGTGAGTTTCACCAGCAGCGTAATAACTGTCTAATGTTTCAACAACTATCTTACCATTATAATCTAAATAAGCAGTTAAATTATATTGCCTAAACAAGCCATTTAAAAAGTCTTTTAATTTTAGTTTTGGAACTTGCTCAGTAATAATAACAAATCTTTCGTCTGCTCTTAATGTTTGGTTGGCGTTAAAAGTTCCGTTTAAAGTTTCTGTTGTCACTACTCCAGATGGTGAAGTGTTTGTGTAAGTTCTGTTAATTGTATATTGTACTGTAAAATAAATGTCATCTTCTGACACTACTCTTGCTGCAAACTGATTACCCTCAAAGCTGTTAAAATTAAATAAATCAACTCTGTTTAATCTATCTCCAGTTGATGAGTTAGGACTATTTGGGTCTGTAAACATAGTAATTGAAAGGGAGTTAGTTCCAACATTTCTTTCTGTCTTTGCAAACACTTCCATGTTGTTAAGTCTAACTATTTCTAAATCATAAAAAACACCAGCATAAGGAGCTGTTGGCGTAATTGTTACATTGTATACAGTATTTTCAAAATCAAAAGTTAAATCAGATTTAAAGTTAAATATACCAGTAGTTAAATCAAAATAACCCCTAATTAAATTATTGCTTGCATAATTAGGGTCAGTCATCGCAGTACAGTTAGAACCAGAACAAGTGTAAGTGTCATTATCACTTGTCCAACTTTTATCTAATTTCATTGCGCCTTTTTCCCTATGCAGCCACATATACATATTATTAAAAACTGCTGAGTCTAAAAACTCCCCTGTTTTAAAAGTTATATTGTATTGTAACTCAATAGCTTTTATAATGTTCTTTATTGTTATAGCTGGTTTTAAATCTTCTGGCAATACTCCTCTTTTCTTTTGGTCTGAGCTATGAGTTGAAATGTTTACAGGGTTTTGATGGTCTCCATTTAAGTTATATATATAACTTTGCGAATGAGCTATTAAAGGATAAATTACAGCATCGTTATAAGCAACAGAATCAACTGTAAAATTAATTCCATTCTCTAAACCATTTTTAACATTAGTTGTATTTAATAAATGATTAAAGTTGTTTAGCCATGTTAAGTCGCTAAGATAATCTTCATTAATAGCGTTTTTAAAATCTATTGTATCGCCAAAAAAAGTAACCTTATACATAGATGGTTCTCCATGTTTCATTACAACTTCATTTAATTGTATTTTACCAGTCTTAAACTCAAAGTGATTAAGCTCTATTTTTGATGCGCTAAATAGTTGGTTATTAAAACCTTGTATATCTGGATTGTACCAATGTTTAAAAATCTTATTATTTGTTTTACTTGCTGGTAAATTAAAAGTCCTACTATAATCAGTAAATAATTTTTCAATGTCCTTTACATCTTGAATAACTTGAGTTAAAGAAATAAGATCTTCCTCCATTAAATCAAGCCTAACAAAATCCTCCTCTATTGTTGAAACTCTTGTTTGCTGTGGCTGTATGTATAGAACTACTTTTTGCATTATCTAATATTATTTACTAAGCTAAATGACTTTTCAAAATTCATTGTATAATTAATTAGTCTATCATTTAAACCAGTCTTGTAAGTAAATGAGCTTTCTTTTAAATTAACAGGATAGATTGTATTAGTTGAATCAGTTAGCCAAACATATTCGCTGACCATTAACTCCTCAAAATAAACATTAGTTAACTCACTAACAAAACCAGTATTTAAAGAAACGCTTTCAGTAGCATTTGAATTAAAAGTTTTCTTTGCGTGTGCTGTTGTCGAATAAGTATTATAAGTAATTGTTTCTTGACAGTCTGGACCTTCTTCTGGTGGCTCTAAATGAACACTTCTTGCTTTGAATATACTTGCATTAAAGTTTTCGCTTCTTGAGTCTAAACTATCAGTTGATTTTTTAAAGAAAAATAAATCTTGTGTTGCTCCCCATCTATTTAAAAAAGATAATTTATTTACAGGGTATTTACATTCAGAAATTCTTTTTAAAGTTAATGTTATAGAAAGGTCGTCGCCATAATATACAATTACACTATCAACTTCGACTGCTGATGTATTAGTATATTGAACATATCTAATCTTTTGGTTTTGGTTTCCATTGTCAGTAACTGAATCTGTTTGAACTACTGCTGCGCCTCTTTTCCATTGTAGTGATGTAGCTTGCTCAACGTTTACTGGAATAGTTATTCTACTGCCTTCATGATATTCAAAGTGTGTACCACTAAGCATTACTACAGGCTCAGTTGTATAGTTAGCACCATCTTTAAAATGATTGTAACCCTCTTGAGCTAAATAAGTGTTAGAAGTTATTGAAGCACTATCCACTAAAGAACCATCTGCTTGTCTTGGAGATGTTGCAACAGTTACCCAAATAGATTGTTTGTATGCTGAGGCAGAATAAACTCCAGTAAATACTTGAACAATATGGTCGTTTACTATTTCACTAATATCTACACTAACAGAATCTTCGCTACCAAGTGGTTTTTTTTGTAGTGAGTAAGTTGCGTATAAATCATCACATTGTTCTGATGAACTACTTAAACCACCAAATACAGTTATATTAATTTGAAAGTAACTTAATTCACTATCAGTTTCTTGTGGTGTCCTTATAAAGAAAGGACTTCTTGTTCTAATTATTGTACTCATTCTATTCCTATTTTGTCTTTTATGTAGCCCTCAGCTATTTCATCACCAAATAAATCTAATCCTCTATTAAAAGGTTTTGTGAAAAACAATGTTGCTCTAATTCCTTTTTGACCTATACTTCTTGCTATTAAAAAACTTAAGCTTTGCCTTGTTATAAATCTACCTGTCTTTTTGTCTCTGCCTTGTATTCCTTTTTGTTTTATCCATTTTGTAAAAACACTACTCGGTGGTTGTGTTCTATATTTAAAATGTTCCTTTGCTTTCGTTTGCGCTTGTGCTGTTTGTGAATAAGTTGATTTAGAACCTCTAACACCTAAGTCAATAAACTGTCCATAATCTTCACTTAAGAAAGAAATTTTATCTCCTTGAATTTTATAATCCAAGCTGTTTAACAATTTACCTGACGAATTACTTGATTTACCAAAAGGTTTTTTAGGTTTTTTTAAATTTAGCTTAGATTGTTCAACAACCCATTTAGCGTATTTTTCTATTGCTCTTTGATAATATCCCATTAGCAATAAGTCATTTCGTCTTTAGTACCACAATCAAAAGTAACAGCCCAACCAGCAAGCATATTATCAAACCTTTCTGTAAACGGTTCACAAGTAGCTGGATTGATTAGCTCAAATTTATCTTTGTATAAATCACTCTTTTGTAATATTCGCATGACTCTTGTTGCTAATGCTAATTGAGTGTTTAATATATCCTGCCTGTTGTCATTACCTCTATATAGATCAGTCACTTGCTCGTTGCTAATATCTACTAAATCCATAAAGAAAATAGTAATGTTAAAAGTTACGTAGTTGTTATTGATAGTACTGTTGTTGATCATTACATGAGCTAAAGGAAATAAGCTCTGCTTCTTTAAATCAATGTCAGCAATATCACCAAATGTTATTTCATTATTAAATGGTTCTGCTACAACTACTTCTTTGATCTTGTCTATTATGTTGTAAAAACTGTTCATACTAATTTTATATAAGTTGGAGTGTGTTCTCCTAAGTCTTGTTCAATAAATTCATCTAAGCTATCAATAGCTTCATCAAAGTCGATACCCTCTCTTTGTATTAATAAATCTAAACAAATCCAATAATCGTAAACTGCTTTAATTGGGTTGTTTGCTGATATACCTATAAATGCTTCTTCAAATCCATCTACCAGAATAATGTGTTCATTCTCGATTAATAAGTTACGTTCTGTTAGTTCTTCTAATATATCGTCTTTTGTCATTATTTGTTTTTTAATAGTTGTTGTTCTAATTCATATTTGTCCTTTTCAAATGCTAAGTGCATTAAACAGGTGTGGAGTTTTGATTTTGTGATACTATCGTATTTAAGAATGTTCCCGTTAGTAAGTCCGTAGATAGATTGATACCAGCCCCATTTTGCAGCGAATCCCGCATTTGCTGAGGAAGCTCGACCTCCTCCTGAGTTGCTAAATAGTTCAGGGTAGTTTTCAGTAATTCGCTCTTTAAATTCCAAAAAAAAACAAGCGCACCAAATGCAACATCTAAAGTGATTTCTGTCATGTCGTACTTGTCAGCACTATCGTAATCTTCTACCAAGTATTGCTTTTTCTTTTTAAATGTTATTGGTCTAAATAAAACACCCATTGCTTTGTGCATGGACTCCCAGTCAGCAAGGTAGGTATCTAAGTCAACGTATTCACCAAAGCTAATGTCATCGAGTTTAGGTATAAATCCAAATTCTTTACCATTCATTTCAAATCTATCTATAAACTTAGGTGTATTACTAAACAGCTTTGTAAGTTCTTCAGTAATATTATTAATGTCGCTTGCTTTTATTTGTAGAACATTCTTTAGTGGTATATTACAAAAGATCTCAATCATTTTCTGTTGTAAGAATGAATCCAGATCTTTACCTTCAGCAATCTTTAACCACTTTTGATATTGCTTTAAAGTAACTTCATTTAGAGTTTCTGGTATGTTAATTGTAAATTTCATTTATCTATAAACGTTTTAATTAGCTAATCGTTATATACGAAGCTAAAAAAAAAATTGATATGTCTGATATAGATGGCAGATATAATGTTCTTTTCTTTTCTTCTCTTATCTTATCTATATGCTTAGCGAAATTGTAGCGAACGCTAAAAGTAAGAACAAAAAAAAGGGTAACGCTCTTTTGCCGAATACCCTTTTTAATAAAAATTAACGTAATTAATAATGGCACCCAAGCCAATATCTTTGTCAAATATAGTAAATTAAAACAATTTATATTCAGTTTCTTTTATTCTTTGTTTAGCTATGTTAAAATAGTTTTCGTCTTGCTCTATCCCTATGAAGTTTCTATTTGTATTATTACAAGCTACACCTGTAGAGCCACTACCCATAGTAAAGTCTAAAACAGTTTCGTTTTCGTTAGTGTAGGTTTTAATTAAATACTCCATAAGTGCTACTGGTTTTTGTGTTGGGTGTAATCCTCTTTGAACATTAAAATTTTGCACTGTTTTTGGATACCTCAAATCATCATATTTAGTTTTTACAACATTTGTTTTTCCATAGACTGCATTATCTTTTATATTGCCTCCTTTTATAGCAGATGACTGCACTCTTTTTAAACTGTTTTTTGCTCTTTCTTCTTTTATTGGGTAATAATTTGTTTTACCATTGCCAAAAACTAATATGTTTTCGTGTTGTTTCATTGGTGTTATTTTAGCATTTAAAGGGTTACCTCCCATATTTTTAAACCAAATCCACTCATATTTAAACATTTTATAATTACTACTAATTAAGGCAGATGTAAAAGGTTGGCTTCCAAATAAAACTATTGCACCATTAGGCTTAATAATTCTATTGAGTTGCTCCCACATCAAATCGAAAGGAATTACGCTATCCCATTTACAAGCAGTAGTTCCGTATGGTGGGTCTGTTATAATTGCATCAATACTTTTGTCCTGTATTGTTTTCATTACCTCTAAGCAATCTTCTTTATATAGTTTCATAATATTTAATAAATGTGATATTCACCTTGATTTGGGTTTTGTAATTGATAGCTAACACTATAGCGTAAAGCATCTAAACAATGATTCCAATTATCAGATGGTGTTTGGCTTTTCTTTTCTAACCATACATAATTATTAAGTTCTTTAATTAGTTCTGTACTTTCTGGATCTATTATTAAATCGTAATCTTGTAATAAACTTATTCCATAATTAACACTTCCTTGCCCTTTAATAGCTGGCACAACTGTGCAAGTTCTACTTAATTCTGTTATTAATCTTGGCTCTGCTGAATCTCCTACTATTAAGTTATTTTGTGCAAATTCTTTATTTAACAGAGAGAGCGCGCTTGTTGTTAGCTGTGTTTTATAAAAACATAATTGAACGTATATTATTTTATTCTCTTTGTCTATGCTTGTTTTGACGAGCGTTGAAGGATCGTTGCTAAATCCATAATCTTGACCAAATACTGGTTTTCCTATTTCTTTAAACTCTCCTAAACTCCAGTTGCTAAATATAACCCCCTCAGCTTTTTCTAACCAAGCACCCTCAATAGTATGTTTATAGCGTTGAGGTCTACGCTCTTTCATTTCATTAATCCTGTTAATATAACTTTCTGAAAGGTGTTCTATATTATCCAAGTAAGTAGAATGACAGTAGCTTGTTTCTCCTTTTATTCCAGAGTAACCAGCTTGCACTCCAGCATTCTCATAAAATCTTTGATAGATCCAATGTTCTTTAGTAGATGGATTCATTACCATTACAACTCTGTTCTTTGCTCCTTTCTGTCTTACTGAAAAGTCTATCTTGTCAAATACATCTTCGTCAACCATTTCTTCGGCTTCGTCAATGATCCAAGTGGTTATGCCTTGTAATGACTTAAGGTTAGCTGTCTGATCCCCTGAGCTTGTTTTAATACCTCTAAATAAAATCTTGCTACCAGTTTCAAGGTTAGTTATCTCATTGTTAGTTATATGAAATAAACTATCCCACTCCATTAACTCAATCTTTTCTTTAAACTCTGGTATAATAGAAATAGAAGCAGACCTTAAAGTGTACCTTGTAAATAAGATCTTATGCTGACATTTATTATCAAAAGAAAGTACGAGAGTATTTAAAGCAACTGCAAATGATTTTCCAGAACCACGACCACCAGTTAGTAAATAGTACCTTGTATTATTAGGAAATATATTAAATTTCTCATTTAGCATTATTGCTCAACTTCTTCATCATTTCGTCAAAGTCAAAACCAGCATTATTTGTATTAATGTCAACAGTATCTTTTGCTGTTCCATAACCTGAATCTAATAACGCTTTATAAGCTGCTACATCGCCTTCCATTGCTTTACGTATTAAAGCTAATGTGATAATGTCTTCTTGTGTTAAAATTTCATCTTCACCAGTTAAAGGGTTCTTTCCTTTTCTTGTAGCTTCTAACCATCTTCTTGCAATTGTGCTTCTGTTCTTAGATCCTTTTGGTCTGCCTTTTGGATTTCCACTTTGCCCTTTTTTAAATTCGTGTTTCTTTATGTTTTGTTTGTTTGCCATTTTACATTCCTTTTATTGGTACTTTTAATATTGGATTATAGTCAAAACTTTTTTTACTTGTTTTATCTCTTTTAATTATATCTTTTCCCCATTTTTTTTGTAAATCAAAAAATTGACTTTTTTCAAAATCTAAATTTCTATAAGCTGCACAACCTCCTTCTTGTTCTGATTGTTTAACCATATAATGAGCATAGTTAACTCTTAAGCATCCGCCATATTTTTTAATATGTTGCAAAGTTATATCATAATCTTCTTTTAATGGTAATGCTTCGTCAAATCTTATTGTGCTATTTTTCAAATGCCCAGAAAAAGGGGCTCCAATAAATTGCAATGTTCCATAGGGAGTATATTCTCTATAAGCACCTTTATCTGTTACACAATTTAAACCCCACATTTTAAAACCAAACTCATTGCATAAAATAGTTTGAGATTCGCAAAATTCTTTTAATTGATTATTGTTGAATATTTTTTTTTCTTGGTTTTCCCACCTACCAACCCCACTACAATCATCGTCAATAATTATAATACAATCTGCATCGTCATATAAATTATTTAATATCCAATTTCTTACTCTGCAAACATTTCCTTGTTCTGAATCTGGACAAACTATAATTTCATTTCCATTTTTTATATATTCTTTTGCTTCACTTTCTTTAACTACTAACTTAATAAAAGGGTATTTTTTTTGTGTTATACTTTTTTCTGGTCTTTTATAAGATGGTGCAAAATATTTAATTTTCATTTTGTATTTTTTTAATTGCTTGACTACCATTTAAAACTCTACCAATACCCTTGCTCCACTCTTTGCCATTAGCTCTTCTCGCTGTTTCTGTCTGTAAACCAAATAATGTTTTTGCTTGAATCCAATCAATATCCTTATCAAATTTTAAAACAATATAATTGCTCTCGCTATCTAATTCAGTAGCAAATTTATTTTCTGTTTCATCATTATGAGGGTTGTTCATTTCTATAATATCTTCTTCAGTAAATGGTAAATCTAAACCCCATTCTTGCAACTTTTCTGCAACCCATTCATTTGCAACCATATCCCAGTCCCATTCGCCAAACCCAACGTTATCTTTAACTATAAATTCACGCTGTTGTTCCGCTGTTAATGTACTTGCTTTAATAATTGGTACTTCTCTTAGCTTAGCTTCTTGGCAAGCCTTTAAACGCATATTACCACCAAGCACAACCATGTCGTCGTTAACAACTATTGGTCTAATCTCCAGCATCTCAGGAAATTCAATAATAGATTTTACTAACTTATGAAATTTATTATCCTTTATCAGTCTTGGATTGTCTGGGTTTCTTTTTATTTCGCTTAGTTTTACTTTCTGTATTTTCATCTTTAAAAAATTTTAATAACTTTCTTTCAATTGCTTTTATTTTCTCGGTCATATTCATATTCGTTGTATAATCTTTTCATCGTATCAACTAAACCTTTAACACAAGAACCGCAACTGGAAGTCTCTCGTTTTGTTTTAAACACTCTATTGTGAATCTTTAATAGTTCTTTTTGTTCTGGACTGTTAACTACATTTTTATTAATACTAAAGAATCCTTTTAAATACATATACTCCTCCTCTGTTAAACACTCAGGATCTTTGTAAGGAAACATTTTATTTAGCTTTTCTTTTCTTGCATCACACCCGCAGTCTTTGCCTAACTTGTCAAATATCCAGTCAGTAGCTTTCTTTATTCCTGTAGCCTTTGTAACCTTTTCTATGCTATCGCCTAATCCTTTACTTTTCATTTTTTATGTATGCTATTTTTAACAATACTAAGTAACCAATTAAATCACTAAGCGTGTCTTCTGTCTTATCGTTTAATCCTTTGTTTTTTATCCTTGCTAACTTGTCATCTATTCTAACTTTGATTGCTTCGGTAGAATCTAACTTGCTAAATATATTAGAGGGATTGTTTGCAGTATCTCCGTAAGCTGCATTCTTTTCTAATAACAAGTCTATAACTTCATTACCTATTTTCTTAATTAAGTATTCAGTCTTCATTAATCTTTTTTTTTATTTCTTTAATACAATTGTTTATTGTTCTCCATACTACAACGTGAGATATGTTTGTAGCTGCTGATAGTTTTCTAATGCTGTGGAATTTCTTTCTATATAAATTAAATAGCTTTCTATCAAACCAATAGAATTCGTTAACTATATCGTCAACCATTTTTTCTATATCTACATAGCTATCGTTGTCAGCTTCAACAATGTTTTTTAAATCTTTTTGTATAAGTATTTCCCTATCAACTCTTACTGTATCAATAAAAA
>Ga0209603_1003157_pt1 | contig 14432 bp, 19 predicted proteins | sample COGITO_mtgs_1206_FD_184812 | JGI IMG/M metagenome (GOLD analysis project Ga0209603, IMG submission 184812) | Pelagic marine microbial communities from North Sea - COGITO_mtgs_120607 (SPAdes) (version 2) | ecosystem: Environmental > Aquatic > Marine > Epipelagic ... | reverse complement strand
GGTGCACCTTCTGCAAGTACCACAGCAATTGATCCAATAATAGCAAGTGGATATGCCGCCGCAATAGTTGCTCTTGCAATGTTCTTGCCTAGCATTCTAACTGTTAAGTCAGTTGCTAATACCACAAGCGGGAACGTAAATGCCGCCCATGTTAGTTTAATGCCTGCGATTTCTACTGGAATAGAAACTAAAGCATTTGAAATTGTAATAACGACCACATGCAATAATGCAAGTTTAATCATCATACTTTTATCAATGTTACTAAACATATTTTTATTTTCCTTCTGTTTTAGTGCCGCTTGTCCGACGAACAATATCGTCGTGGTTGAATTCAGCCCAGTATAGTTCAAAAGCGACACCATCTTCCAAACCTTCAAACTGGTGAATTTTTCCGGGCTTCACTTGTGTAAAGTCCCCTGCTTCAAGAATAGTTTCGTCAACTAGTCCTTGATCATCCTGCCAAACTCGAACAATCATCTTGCCCGATTCAACAAAAAATCCGTTCCATTTATACTGATGTTCATGTTCTGAACATTTGAATCCTGCTTTGTATTCAATACGGTGAAATTCTAGTACCCCGTTTGCGTGGATCAATTCTGTTTGACCCCAAATTTTTCCTGCTTTCATTGTCATATCCTTTTCCTATAATAAAGCACTGTAGTCTATTGTTTCACTTTGTCTGCTTATATCTTTTACAAAAAATGCACACAGCGGATTTTTCCCTTCGGTGATTGGAACACTTAATAATTGTCCATTTTTCATTTTAGGAAAATACCATTTGACATCGTTGTAAAAATTAATAATTTTTAATGTACCAAAATCTAGTTTATAACTAGATAACGGATTAAACAAGAAAGTTTCAAACCCTCTATCATTAATACTTGTTAAAGGTAATATTTCTACATCAGAACCAGCTGTTGAATCACCAACAGCAATGTGCCAATCAACCGGCATCATTAACTCGTGTCCATTAATTTCCATTACAATAGCAGGACTACTAAATGATTCTAAAAATATAAGCGGTATAAAAAAGAAGTCAGGCTCTTTTGGATCGCTATTATCTAGTACACTAAAGCGCACATCTTCATCTTCACCTAGTTCATCAGGTAAGTCGTTAAGTGCAAAGCACTCGTTTTCTAAGGTTAACATTCTCATATATTAATTCCAGTCTACTTTTTCAATTGTAAAAGGGTACTCTGCTTCTTTGTAAAACTTTTTACGCTGAGTCAGATGTCGCTTCGCAAACTTGCATGTTGATGTCAAGTCCCATATTTGTACGAAGTCTTTGTCTTTTGCCTTTCTTACGCCTCTACCAATTGATTGGATAACTCTTACGAAACTCTTTCCAGGCTCGATAAGAACCAAGTTAAAGATACGAGGAATATTAAGACCCACAGCGGCCACTCCGTATGTAGCGATGATGACTTCATTCGTTCCTTCACGTATTGTATCATAAGTTTCTTTCCTGTCTTTAACCTTTACACTTCCACTAACGAATGTGCTATCTGGTATTAGTTCTGCTAACATTTCTCCTGCGGAGATTCTGTCTACTAGTATTAGTGTATTGCCTGATTGTTTTACATTATTTAAAAGTTTGCCTATATACTCAACTCGTTGTTTATTAGTAACGAGATATTTTAATTCTTCTTGATAACCGCTATGTGCTACTGTATCTATTAGTTGTACTACGTTAACATGGCATTGTGATAACACACCTTTATCTTGTAGTTCTTTTGCACTAATACTTCCAATAACTGGACCGAGACTAGCATGAATGCTTTCAAACTCAAACTTCTCTTTAGGTACAGTACCGGTTAGTCCCCAACGTATTGGAGCGTTACGTAGGTTGCGAGTGAGCAGGTTCTTTAGAACTTCTGCTTTTGCCTGGTGTACTTCGTCAACAATAATAGTGCTCACACCTTCAAGGAATTCTGCCAGCGATAATATTGCGCTACCGTCCTTGTGCTTCTTGTCAAGAATATTCAAACTTTGCCAAGTGCATATAGTGTGAGTCTTACCTAGTTGTTTCCTGTCTCCAAAGTATACCCCTACGTCGAGCCCACAGTTAATATAGTCCTCTTCTGTTTGTTCCACTAACGATTTGTTAGGGACAATCACAAGTGACCTACCGTATGGCTCAGCTATATGTGACAGCGTTGCTGTCGTAATTGTTTTACCTGCACCAGTAGCAATCTGTTGCAAGCTCTGTGGATTATCTAAAAAATTATTAATTGCTTCTACTTGATAGTCACGTAGAATAATATCTTCACCTTCTGCTGGATGACCTTTAGGCCATTGTATGCCTTGATCTTTCCAATAGTTTTCTGTTACTGGAGTAAAGTCTAATTGTATAGGATGTCGTTTGTCTTCTATATCTACTATTTGCACGTTATTCTTTGCAAGTACTGCACTAACTGTGTCAAGGTGATTAACATATCCTGTGCCACCAATACCAAAGAAAGCAACTTTGCCATCCCAACGTCCTAGTTTATACTGTGGCATATAACGAGCATACGGCACTTCAAACTTGAGAGCGTTTGCTAGTTTTCTCCGTACATCTACATCAAGTCCTTCAATCTTAATGTTTACTTCGTCTTCAATTATTAGTTTGCATGATGCCATTATATTTTTTCTATCTTGTTTGTTAAGAAAGGAGATACATCTGTATCATAATACATAACCAAATCTAATTCATTTAGATATGTTTGTATTTTACTCTTCCTTGAACATCCAAAAACAAGTGCAGACTTAGGATGCCAATCTTGTTTTATTAATGTTTTTATTAACTTATCTTGTGTAGTATACACTATTTTTGAGCTATTGCCAAGTGAATTATTTAAATAATTTTGTTTTATAAACTGATTAAAATCCTTATTTTCTTGTGTATCATTATCTTTTCGATACAATACACAGAAGTCTTCGTTTAAAAAAATATTTCTAAAACTTTTATATACCTTTGTTAAGTAATCTAACTCTTGTTCATTGTTGTCTAAACATACTAATAACGGATATCGATTTAATTCTAAAATTGATTCTGCAATATGGTCAACTGTAAATGATTCTGGATTTATAAGTATTTGTGTTGATGTACGTCTTACTATACGTTGACTTAAAGTAGTAAGATGTTTTACACTAGCATCTAAGTCTTCTTGATCAAAATGTTCAATACCATATAATGCTTCTCTATCTTTGTATAGTGCAAGATTCTTTGGTGAAGGTTGATCTCCAATGTCGCTGATTATATAATCTACCGCCTTTTTATTTAAGTTTTTCAACTTAAATCCATACACGCCTGGCACGTAATTATTTTTATTATTCATCATTACTTGCATCTTTTCATATTGTAAATTAACCTCGTCCTCAATAGTAAACTTTCGTTCTTTAAGTATTTCTATAATTTTGTAAATGTTTTTTTCTGTAAGTTTAAAATAATTTATTTTATTGTCAGTATCATTTATTTTTTCTTTTTCGATTCCTGATGCTCTTAAAGACTCAATCGCAGATATTAATCGTTTGTTAAATGTAAATCTTACAGCAAGATAATTAGTTCCGTTTACATTACGCACTCCAACCCATTTAGATCGATCAATAGTTCTAAGTTCTAATCTAAGATTATTCATGCATTCATCAACATCAATATCTAATTTTTCTAATACATTTTTATACAAAGATATCTTGCTTTTTACTAATTCGTATTGTCGATCAGTATATGCAACACCTTTAAATGATTGTTTAGTAAGACTATTAATTAAATGTTTGTCACTATTATGTACATCGGCACCGTTATAATCATGTGTCGGATGGGTGCCTGATAGTATTTCTATGCAGCTTTCTGCTGTATTGTCGGGAACTTTATTTCTAAACATACTAACATTATAACAGGTTTATCTTAGATGTCAAGTATTTAATAGGCATTCCTTGAGATATTTCTTGTATGGTATATTCAGTGTGTGCATAGTCATTAAGCCATTGTGTTCTATCACCGTATAAAGGATTCTCAATATTACGTAAGTTTTGTTCTGCTACATCAAATGCAAGACTGCTTGGACCAGTAAATGCAGGCACACCGTTAATTATACTATGTACTCCTGGGTTACTTGACCAACTTACTGTAGCCCATATATTTTTAAACTTCATATCAAAGTCGTCGTATGTTCCAGGTAGCTTAGATGGTTCTTGCCTATATACATTCTTAAATTCTTTTTCAATGTGTGTTAACGGACACCTCGGATGGGGTCTAAATATAATAGGACGTTTCGTTTGGGCTCTTATAAATTGAATTGTATCCATTACCCATTGACTCATAGGTTGCATACCTTGCCATTGTAGACTCTTATCATGCTGACCGCATACTAGAATATATTCGCCGTCATACTTCCATGGCTCTACTTGTAAGCCGAGTAAACGCACACGATCAGAGCTATTACCACTAGGGCCAAAGTAAGCGTCTCTGTTAATCCCATTAAGACCTACTTTCCAGGTTGTACCTCTTACAATACCGCCAACTTCTAGTACTATTGTTGGTTTGCCTTCGGCTTGATTTCGTTCCCATATAGCTTGGTTTCCAGCCATACGACCGTTCCAAAGTACGCTCCAAATAACATCAATCCCGTCGTCACCATTAATAACAACATCATGCCCAAGAGCATTAGCACCAGCGTGAAAGGCATCAAACACAGGCTTGCTATTGAGAGCACCAAATCTTTCATGTAAATTAAACCTCTTCTTCGTCTTCATATTCAGAAAAATCTACCCTTTCTTTTAGGCCTGCTTTAAAATGGCTTAGATACGGAGCAAGCAAACTTCTGCTAATTGGAGTCTTGTGACGTCCTGTGTTTAGATTCATCATTTTATGTCCTTTCGCTTCCATTAGTTCTACACATTTTCCATATACCTCGCCGTCATAGAATCTTCTTAATTCGTATTCTTCTGCTTTATCATTATAGTATATGTCTTTGTATAAGTCAATAAATTCTTCAAAACCGGGATGTTTCATATTTAGAATAAAGAAACCAGTTTCACAACTGTGGTATTCTTTGCCGTTCTTTTCATGCCATACACTAAAATGTGTACTCAATACATCGTCTGGTGCAATTAGTTCAGTTAGTAATCTAGGAAAATTTTCTGTAAAAACAGCATCAGCATCTACCCATAATAATCTATCATGATCATTAAACTTCTGGGTAGCATCTATAATCGGAAATGCTTTTTTTGCAAATCCTTTAATTTTATGATTAGTATGTCTTCTTTGAAATTTTATAAATTCTTCGCCTAACATCCAACCGGCTGTTTTAACCCCTTTAACTTTTGGATCAAATAATTGTTCGTTGTAGCAGTACATAGTACCTAATCCAGAAGCATGTCTTTTCCAACTTTGTAACATTGCTTTACCAGATTCAGTATAATACCGTTTATCCATACTTGTTATTAATGCAAATTTTTTACCGTTAGTCAATTCTAAATCTCTTGGTTCGTCAGTTACTTTGTCTGCTTTAATTCTATTAAAACGTCCTTTATCAAAATCTTCAATTGACACATGATTCTGTTGACACTCAAAGACCTTTTCTCCATGCTTAACAATATCACCTTTTGTATATAATGTACGTGATTTCCATATAGGTAGTTCCATTATTTTTCGCTCCATTGATGAGAGTCTTTCCAATACTCTTCTGTTCTTGTTATACGTAAATCGCTTGCCTTACTTTTGCCAAGAGCTTTGCGCCCGCCCTTTAAGTGATCAAGGTATGCACCCCATACACTATTAATTAAAGGATGCCCTTCTCCCCTTATAATTCCCTGGCCCCAATTAAGGCAATGTGGATTAAGTTTTTTGCGTACTTCTTCAAATACAAAACTATCGTGCCATTCAGACATTTGGAATATACCGTTTTCGGCTTCGTCATATACACGTTGGAATTCTTTTAAAAATGTTTGAGCCATTTTGTTTCTTAAGTTAATACTATATAGTCCACACTCTGGCCATTTATTATCTCTTCCGACATAGCATATATCATAAGCAGGTAGCAATATTTCGTTAATGCGTTTCATGTCAATAGGACTATGGCATATAGTATCAGCATCCATCCACATAAGTTTATCAGTGTTACATATTGTAGCACAGTGAAATATACTGTATACTTTGTGTGCAAACCTTACAGCGTCCCATTTGAATCCTTTGCCTGCATCTTTACGTAAACTACGTACAGGGTCTTGACTTACATCTCCGTTTGCTTTAGGCACATCTTTCCATTTATTCTTAAATGCAACTAGATCAGGACTCGAAGCATGTAGATCTTTGACTATGATATTTGGTGCTGTTACAACTGGCGTACAGTCTTCAGCATATGCATATAATGTAATTTCTTTTGGCCAAGTTTCAGCAAAGCTATCTAGCATTTTTTGTGCATACTTATCAAGCCCAGCTTTGTGGAACGTAGTTACTATGCTTATTGATTGGTTGATCATATATAATCCTTAATAATTTTCCATGCTGTGCCGTTACGCAAATCGTCAAAGTTAAAATGGCACATTGCTATTTTTTCTAACCAAGGCTGTCTATCAAATGTTTTTGGATCATTTATAGTTGATATATCAGTATTTGCTACATCAAATGCTTGACTTGATCTTGGATCAGGATCCATAACATAAACTGGTATTCCTTCAACAGCTGCTGCTACACCCGGACTACTGTTATAAGTTACTACAGCATGACAGTCAACAAAGTCTTGTTGTATAGTTGGATTTGTACTAATACGTACTCCTGGTTGATTTACTCTTAAATATTCTTTTGCTTTGCCATCACCAGGATGTGCTCTAACAACAATTTTTCTATCTGTATGTTTTTTAATCTGTTGTATTATATTAGGCAACCATTGCATTACTGGTAGTTGTTTCATACTCCAGCCGCCGTTGCGTTGCAAACAAATTAATATATGTCTGCCTTCTTTGCGCCAAGGCTGTACATTTATGTTAAGATCATTTCTTATTTTATTCCATCTAGTTGGATCTATATTATCTGTGAAATATGTTCCTGTTTGAGGAAATACATCATTCAAACTAAATCTTAAATAATGATGTGTGTTGTTTGGATCTTTCCATAAAAATAAATTACTATCAATTGCAAGTACATGCTTTTGTGCTAACTTTTGTTGTCTAATTATCTCTCTTCTGAACATCAAGTGTGGTGTACGTCCGCTGTTCTCATGTACCCATCCTTGCATTACAGCAAGGTCGCATGCACTATGCTGAGGTACTTTAATTTCGGTACTTTGCGCTCCAGTAACGCCCATATGGAAAAAGCGTAACACATCAACTTTTTCAGCGTTGTTGTTTTTAGTTGGAATACCTGCGTAAAATATTTTAACTGTTTTCATTTAATATCCTATATGCTGTGCCGTTACGTAATTCTTCAATATGGAATTGACCATATGCTAAGTGGCATGCCCATTTTCTTATTTTTGTTTCATCTTGCTTTGTTGGTGTTTCTAATAAACTTAAATCTTTATCACATACAGGATCTGCTGCTGTTGGTGCTGTAGTAAATGCAGGCACGCCATACATTACACTTTCAACAGCTGCAATACTTTGAAATGTAACAAGTGCATGGCAGTCATTTAGTGCATCAAATATACTATGTCCATGTACACGTTGTTTGCGTTGTGTTTTTTCTCTAATTACTATTGGTCTATCAGTATGTTTTTTTATTTCTCTAATAGTTTTATGCTTCCAACTTTCTAAATCTAATTTGTAAAATTTACAAGGTTTTTCACTTGGTACTACTAATAATATATGTTTGCCTTGTTTGCGAGGATATAATTTTAAATCTAACTTGCGCCATCTATCATCAGGTCTGTCAATTATCTCATTATGTTGTACATCATTCTTTACAATTCTGTGATATAACTTCCATCCATTTGGATTAGTTGGACCTGGATAGTTACCAAAGTATCCACTGTCCATATAATAAAAATCAATACCGTCTCTATAGCAACGATCAATTAGTTTACGTTTTGCCATACTTCGTATTAGTATAGGATTATTTCCAAAGTCGTAATTATAATCGTGTATAGGTAAGTCTGCACCTTGTGCAAACATGTTAATATATTCATCAGTAAGATTCTTACTTAAACATATCATATAGTTCGTCTTTCCAATCTTGATGATATTCACAGTTTCGATAATTTTCAAACCATGGACCACCTTCAGTATAATGTATTAACTTTGGTGTGCCGTCCTCTGGCTCTTTATAGTGTCCTACTAACCAATTCCATTCTGGAGATAACTCTCCTACTTCTTTATCTTTTAACCAACTAAATCTATGTAAGTATGCTCCTGTAATTTCTGGATTATTTACTAAGTCTTGCGTAAGTGTTTGATTAGATTTGTGTCCACAATTAAACAACATTACACTTGACCAATTCTTGCGTGGATAAACAGTTTGTTGCTGGCCGTCCATTTTAGTTGTAGCACTAGGAGAATAATCATGTTGTACACACATAACAGCATATTGATCGTCTGCTTGATCAAACAGTTGTTTTATATCTGTTTTTAAAATCATATCACAATCCATAAACAATGCCCATCCTTTAAAATTACATAATTCTGGAATAAGGAATCTAGTAAAAGTAAATTCGGTACTTGCTAATTTGTCAATACCTCTAGTGTACCAACCTGCATCACGCAGTTCTTGTTGCTTTAATGGACGTACACTAGCATCTGATTGTTTGCTTTCAATACTGTGTTTACATACTTGATAAGCAATATCTTCTCTAGTATCATATCCTACAAATACTTTCATATTTGTTCTCCTGCCCATAACGGCATCTTAAGTGTAAGTGTGTTAGTTTCAGTTGGACCGTCAAAGTCTGCTGTAGCATGAGCACAACCTACTTCTGTAAGCACTGCCTCTTTAGGTAGTGTATAACCTTTAAAATCATTAATACCGCTTAATAATTTTTGCTCGTTATTAGCATAAAATTCAATACATTTTTCATGATGAGGGAATGTTAATCCCCAACTTATATGTTCTACTGGTTCTCCATTTACACTAAACAAAGCATAAAATACTATAGCCCATTTCATGTATCTTTCCTTTCTATGTCTTCTTCTACACAGTTAGTACCATATTGTATTTCTACTAATTTTAAATCTATGTCGTGTTCATTAGCAAGTTGATGCCATTGTCCTACAGGTATATGCAAACTCTGGTGTTGTTTAAATACACCATGTAGATCAACATCTGAACTGCTATCTAATGTATATACTGTTGCTGTACCTTCTGCAACAAACCAGTGCTCTGAACGTTCTTGATGTCTTTGCATTGATAACTTGCCTCCAGGTGGAACAGCTAGTTCTTTTACTTTAGTATGGTTATTGTATTCATGTATCACTCTGTAGTACCCCCATGTACGCTCAGTCTTTGGTGCTTTCCACTCTTCTAGTATCCAGCTACTTGAATTTTTTTTATCTTCGCCGCCTACGCCAAATACAAATTCTACATACGGCATATCACCATATGTTTTATATTCTGGTGTTGTTGTATTAGTTCGATCTCCGCCATTGGCAAAGATAAGTTTAATCTCTCCATGTGTACTTAGCGTATGAAAAATTGCTTGACAAGCCGAATTGTCTTCGTCGTCAAACCCAATTACTTTATCAACAATTTCCATTTCTTGTATTAGTGCAATACGTTCTTCAAAAGGCATAAAGGGTCTGCCTTTTTTACGTGTAAGCCACGCATCACTATTCACGCCAACAATAAGTTTGTCGCCGAGTTTTTTTGCTTCTTTGAAATATTCGATGTGGCCGGAATGTAAAGGATCAAATCCGCCTGTAACTAAGACTACTTTCATGTAGATATTTATGTGCTACTATAATAGTGTTTGGAACTTTTGGTAAAATTTATTATTTAAGTGTCTGCACTCTTGTAGAAATCCGTCTATTGTATTTTTCTTTTTTGTAAATTTGTCATTTATACTATCAATAAAATGCGGTTGATGTTTCATATGATCAAATTTAACACTCCAACTTGCAACTTGTACATTTTTTCCTAATAGCTGTGCCCAATATGCGCCATGATAACTATCTGTTACAACTGTATTTGCACTACCTAAAAATTCAATAACTTTATCAAAATCCATTACATTATTTTTTATGTAAGGCAATGTATCAGGATTTGTAAATTTACTTTTAAATGCATGTGTAAAATATACTACTTCACGTTTAGATTCATACTCTTTATCAAAAGCAGAGTGCATACAACTCACACACGGCAAATAGTATTGATGAAACCCTTCTATCCAATCTCGTATTCCTACTAAAGTTGCATTGTTTATCCAACTAGGATAGTATACATCACCCTTTGTTTTAGCAATATGTTTTTTACCAAAATTATGTCCTATTCCCCATAGCGTTGTGGTTGCAGGTTTCTTTGACATTAATGTTTGTATATGATTACTAAATTTTTTATGTATCAATCCACCACCACCAACAACTAAATGTTCACCAGCAATTGGATAATCATTATACATTAATTCACTTGATACACAGTGCATATCAAAGTACCTACTAGGATTACAATAAAAATCTCCTATATTGTTTTTTACTTTTCTATGTACTTCGTATATCATTTTGGCTTGGCTATAAAGTTATGGTATAAACTACTGTTAGATGCTGTATGTTCTTGTAATTGTTCTTTAGTACATACATTCAAATCTAGATCCAATATATCGTAATTTAAATTACTAAAAAAATCAAATATTTCTCCACTACCGTAATCGTAGTTTGTCATATGTACATCAGCACATTCAAAGTAAACAAATGGCTTTGAACTTTTAATAGTTTTTTCAGCGCCTCTAATTGTTTTTAATTCGTTGCCTTCAACATCTATTTTTATTAATCCTACGTTTTTTAATTTATAACTATCTAATGTTTTTACAGGAACTTTTATAGTTCTATATTTGCCATCTTCACGTTGCTGTGTAAGACCGCTCCATCCTCCTAATTCAAGGTCGATATGAAAATCTAATGTTGCTGATACATCACTTAATGCTACACCGTGAATGTTAACTCGGTCATTTTTTCTATGTTTACTATCTAGCCATTCATAAATGTTTGGTGTTGGTTCAAATAAGTGCGCCGGCGAATCAGGAAAATAATATGCAATTTTTTTAAACCAGTGGCCTTTTCTTGCACCTATATCAACTACAGTACGTTGTGGTGTAAGATTTTGTTGTAACCACGGAAAGATAATAGCATCTTCAGCTCTTTTAAAATTCATTTGCAATTCCATATCAAGTTAGTTTTGTGACGATCCATGTGTACAACCTTAAATACCTTTTTAAATTGTACAATATCGTCCGGAGTAAATCTATGGTGCCAAGTTTGTTTAAGGCCCTTATGTCCTTTTGTAGAATAATGTGTTAGTATTATCCAACGTTTAGCATATGGCTTGTATGCTTTCAAAACCTCCATTGGATTTTCTAAATATTCTAATAATCCTATTGCTATGCCTAAGTCGTATTCTTTCTTTAGAGGCACTATTTCTTTATTAAAATCTGTAACTATATCTGCTGTGTCAACCCTATCTAATCCCATATAATCTGTTACTACAACACCTTTACGCGGAACAAAATAGTTTAGTATATCTTTGTCACCACAGCCTAAGTCAAGAACACTTCCATTAAATCCTTTAATTAGTTTCGTTATTTCTTTATTTCTTACTCGCCATACATTCTTGTATGTGTACGAAATAATTTTTTCATCTTCCATGTGTGTATCCTTGCTTGAGATGTTCCCATGCTGTACCGTTGGCAATTTCATCTAAAGTCCATTGTGTGTACGCCATATCGTATAACCATTGTGTTCTATTTATCTGGTAGTTTAATGATTCTAAATTTTTTAATGTATCACTAATATCCCAAGTCATACTTTCTTTAGACAAAGCAACAACCGGTTTGCCTAAGCACACAGCTTCAACTAATGCATTTGTATTATAGCCTAATACAACTTGACTATTTAATATTTCAGTTTCTAGTCCTTTGCCGCCTTCATGCTGTCTTCTATTTTTAAATGTTTTACTCAATTCAATTGAAGGATCGTTTCTTTTTGCAATGTTTTGTGCCGCCCAGGGGCCTGTTGTTAAATGAGGACGTACAACAATTTTACGATCGCTATACTTTCTTATATTGCTAATTAGATCGTTAAACCATTCTTCGTATGTATTCCAATTATCATAAAGACTATTTAATGTAGTGTCTCTACGATTTTGTAAACAAATAAGAATGTATTCGCCTTGTGTATAAGGTTTGATTTTTATTTTTTGATCTTTGCAAAGTTGTTCCCACCTGTCATTAGAAGAATTACTATTATAAAATTTTCCTGTATTTAAGAAATGTTCCCAGCCAACTCTATAACGCCAACTGTTTATATTACCTTCAATATAACTGTTTTTTCTAAAAGGTGTTGATTCACATACTAGTTTTGGTTTGTTAGTACTATCAATGTATGCAAATGCATGATCTATTTTTTTAAATCTACCTTGTACGTTGAGTTGCCAATAAACATCAGCATCGTATTGTTTGTCTTTTTCAAACTTTACTAAATGCCAATTTGGTAGATCAAATTTTATTGGAAAACTTTTTGCTCGTGAATGATGGCTAAACGCAATTAACTTCATCTATCAAAACATAACCCGTAATCACGTAAAAAGTTTTGTTTCATGTTACTGTTAGCTCTAATAAATTTTGTTTGCTCTGCGTTATAATGTAACCCATAATCAGCAAACATGTCTATCCAATAATCTTCAGTGTTACAATTAACATGATGATGACCTAGTTTACCAACTGGTGCATATGTCATTACAACATTTTTACATAATGCAAATGCTTGCATAAAATTGTCTACATATTTTTGTTCAACATGTTCAACAAATTCACAACTCCATCCTAAATCAAAGTACTCTTTATCAATAGTTGCAGGACCTTTTGTAAAATCTTGTAATATAAAGCTATCTGGTTTTTCACGTTCTAGTCTAAAGTCACCGTCAATACCGTATGCATCATAGTTGCGATTCATTGCTTCTATAACCATTCCGCCGACACCACAACCAATATCTAAAAAAGAACTACATCCTTTTACTTTATAATGATCTAATACAAATGTATCAATATGTGTTCGCCAATTGTGTCCTCCTAAATGTGGAGCACCTTCAGGAGAATGTTGTACACGTTTGTTTCTTATACCACTCATAGACTTGCATCCTCCATACCTGCTACTCTAAGTTTAACAACATTAGTAATCTGCCATTGCTTTTGATCAAGACCTTTTAATAGGCCTAGCCACTTGTTACGCATTAGTGCAAACTCGTTGATAATCTTTTCATAGTCAACAACGTCTGCTTCGCCGTCAACGTATTTTTCTACGTCACGACTAGACAGAGCTCGTTGATAATTTTCGAGATATTTCTTAAAATATGAGCTACGCAATCTACGTAGCTCAATATTCAAATAGTGTAGTATAGCTTCAATCTCTTGTAATTGATTAAATCGATGTTCAACGATACCGGGCATTTCTGCAGCCGCACGTTCTACATTACCTTTGAGCTTTACTTCAATACGAGCATCAGTTAATTCGTGTTCAAAGTATGCTACAGCATCGGGTATTTTACTTACATCACGTGAGACTTCACTATACCACCCCATTACTCTTCATCTTCCCATGGATCATCTTCTGCAAAATTTTCTTCTTCTACATCTAAAAAATAATTAATTGCAGCATCTAAATGATTATCACTACCTAACACCGAAGTAAGTGTGTGATCATCTACTCCGTAATCAGCTAACATATCTACATAGCGTTCTGCCGCAACCTCAATATTTTTTTTATCGACATATTCTTTAAATAAAGTCCATACGTCAACAATTTGACCTTCGTCCATAGTTTACTCCTCGATTAGTTCATGTTCGGCTACAACAACTTCGTCGTCGTCATCCGCGGTATTTACCACAGGTGCTAACTTTTCATTGTATTCTGACATAATCATGTCCATCTTAGATGGTTCCATCCAAGCCTTACGATAGTCGAGATGCTCTTCGCCAGCTAGGTCAATATACTTGAGTCTGTTGCCTTGCTTTTCTAGCAAACCTTTTTTCTCAAATAGTTCAATAAGACCACTGTAAGGATTCATACCTGTTTCGTATGGAATCTTTACTTGTACACCTTCGAACGGTTTTGCGTAACGTGTCTTCATTACTTTACAACCTGCTCTAATACCACGTACTTCCGAGATCTTATTACCAGCTTCATCTTCTTTAAGTTTCATCTTTTTCATTGCAACAACAATACTTGATGCATAGATAAAGCCTTGTCCACCACTGATCTTGTCATCTGGATCAAACATATCTTGTGATGCATATGTATGGTTAGTACATACT
>Ga0209603_1003156_pt1 | contig 14435 bp, 15 predicted proteins | sample COGITO_mtgs_1206_FD_184812 | JGI IMG/M metagenome (GOLD analysis project Ga0209603, IMG submission 184812) | Pelagic marine microbial communities from North Sea - COGITO_mtgs_120607 (SPAdes) (version 2) | ecosystem: Environmental > Aquatic > Marine > Epipelagic ... | reverse complement strand
ACTGCCAATGACCCCAATGAGGTCTTTGAAACCCTGAACCGTGTTTTGGAAGAGGTAGTAGAACCGGCTTGGGTTTAGTTTATCGTTTTATACCTCTACTGGCCCAAGCAGAGGCGATGCTCCCCAATACATTTAGGGTGGCTATCACCAAAAGTAAATTTTCAAACTCCCATTTGACGGGATAGGGTAAACTTGTTCCAGGGACATGAATAAAAGGAATCCACTGTTGGATCAGGATTACAACAGAAGACAAAACTATCCCGAGACCCCCACCAAACAAGATGATGAGCATACCCAGAAGAAAAAAAGTATAGCGGAGATTTTGTTGTGAAATGCCCATGGCTTTAAGAATAGTCATCTGAGGTCTTTTTTCTAAAATCATCATCACCAAAGCACCTACTACATTGAACAGTGCGATGATAAGGACCAGTGTAAAAATAAGATAAATGGCCAAATGCTCCGTATTTAGCATTTTGTAAAGGGCAGTATTGAGTTGAGCCCGGTCTTTTATTTCTATGGCTTCTCCAAAAATTTTTTGTACTTCCTTTTTTAAATCTTTGGTGTTGGCCTCTGATAATACCTTAATTTCTATGGAAGAAAAGGTATTGGGAGGGTACTGCAACAAATTACGGGCAAAATCCAAGTTGCTGAAAATGTATTTTTTATCAATGTCTTCACTGATTTGATACAAACCAATAGTGACGGCCTGTTGGGTATAAAATGGATTTTGTCTCAGACCACTTTTTGTGTTTTTACGTGGAATACTGATGTTGAGAAAAGAACTGTAGTCATAAACGCCCAAATCCATTCCAGCTCCGATACCGTAGCCCGCAACAATGGCATCAGTATCAGGGATGAGCCACTCTCCAACGGCTACAAGCGAATCGGCGGGAATGACTGAAAGATAATCGATCCCTACACCTTTGAGGTAGGCTACTTGATTCTTTTCCTTAAAGGAAAGAAAAACTTTTTCCTCTAAAATGGGGCTGAAGGCCACAATACCATCCACCTGCTTCAATCGTGCTATGCGGGTACTATCAAAACTAATGGTTTTACCTTGCGTTGCCGTTACCCGATAGTCAGGATCAAAAATATTGGAGAAAGACAAGCCAAAATCTTTTAGTCCAGCAAAAGCACTGAGGACAATCATTAACGCAGCCGTTGCAACGACAATGACCAATAAAGCAATTCGATTGATCCTATTGATTACGGTTTGTCCACTTTTCGAAAAAAAATAACGCCAAGCGATTTTGAACACTACCGGCATGATTTACTTTTTTTGTCTTTTGGGCAAACTTTGGGTATCATCAATAGGATTTTCGGGCTGATTGAGGGCTTTTTCGATACGATCTACATAATCTAAAGAATCATCGATATAGAAGGAAAATTCAGGCATGCGCCTCAATTGATTTTTCATTCTTTGGGACATGTCGTGCCTGATCTGAAAGCTGTTTTCTTTTATACCTTTAAGATAAGTCACCGCTTTGTCTTGGGGAAAAATGCTGAGGTAAACTTTGGCAAGGGAAAGGTCAACGGTTACACTAACCTTGGTAATAGAAAGCACTAGGTTAGAGGCCCCTTGATTGCGAATGGCTTGTTGAAGCATGGCAGCCATTTCCTGCTGAATAGCGGTGGCGACTTTCTTTTGTCTTGGTGTTTCTTCCATACCCATAGTTCACAAAAGTAGGCATTCCTCATGATAATTGTTATTTTTGAGACTATGAGAAAATATAGTATTCGATTATTTTTAACAAGTTTATGGACCCTATTCAGCCTAACCTCTGTTTTTGCTCAAGAAGATCTCGAACAGATGCGGCAAATGATTTTTGAAAAAACCAATGCTTTGAGAATTGAAAAAGGCTTGTCCAAACTGATACGTCTGGACTCTCTGATGGATTTGGCTCAGTTACATAGTGAGAACATGGTCAAACACGATTTTTATTCCCATGTGGATCATTTAGGACGCAATCCTGTGGAACGTGCCGAAAAATATAAACTAAAGGCTTGGGTGAGAAAAGGCAATAGGTTTACGGGTATAGCCGAAAATATTGCCCAAACACCATGGTTTGAAAATGTAAAGGGATGTGGAGATACACGATCTCCAGAAAGTTTGGCCGAATGTATGGTCTCGGGTTGGAAAAACAGTCCCCCTCATTACAAAAATATTTTAGGGGATTTTACACATTTTGGGGTGGGTCTTTATTTTGATGAAAAGGGCATGGGTTTTGGCACTCAGAACTTTCGTTAGCCTACCATTCCACTTGCTCCCATTTGTATTCTGAGCTAAGTCGAAAAGCTCCAAGAAACTTCTTTTTCCATTGATTTGGAGGGATCAGTGAAAGGTACTCTTCCTTCTCACCTTGGTACAGAAAATAAACCTCTCCCACCAAAGGCTCAAATTTAAACTTAGCGGTATATACTTTTTGAGTGTCACTGGCAGATTTTACAAAGTTTTTGATTTTGTTTTGCAACTCTTCCAGTTCTGTTTGCAACTGTTTAGATACTTTTTCGACTCCTTTCTGTTTGAAAGCATCTACGTTAGGAATCTTGATAACGGGCCCGTTGGTCTGAGTAGCATAGGGGAGCAAGCGGGCAATATAGTCCTCCTGTTCTTGGTCCCAAACAACCTGATCTGGCTTTTTCTTTTTCAACTCAATTTTTTTCAAAGATAGGGAGTTTCAAATCCTTCGGGATTTTTTGCCTAAAAAGAAATTTATTTTTTTAAGTCTTTGATCGCCTTATACAATAGAAAGATCAAAAAAACGATTACAGAGTAAACAATAATATTTTGCAAAAAATATCCCAATTAATTGGATTTTGAAAACCATATCCGGGTAACGACTACCTCTTGATCCATCACTTTTTTAAGAAACTCTGTGATGTGATCCAACTTATACCCTTTTTGTTCATATATTGAGGAAACGGCTACTACGGATCCCGTTTCATAAACTTTTTTAGTGGGTTGAGAGGCTCCTCTATCTTCATAAACAACGATACTATTTTCGTTTGAATTGACCTCAGAACTGTTAATGGTAAGTACCAATCGCTCCACCTGATTTTTTTTGCCAATCAAATGATTAGAGTGAATTATATATCCGCTGGCTAGAGTCACGACATAAAACAGAGACACAATAAATATCGATGCCCTATCTGTATTGTTCATTTCAATAAGGTTTATTCAGTAAATATAAAAATTTAGTAATATTTGATGGCAAGCTCAACTCTTTATTCCTGAGCATTATAGGGAATCATTTTAATAGTGTATTATCAAAAAAACAACCAAAAAGACACTTTTAATGGCACAATAATTTCTTGAATTGTTAGAAGTTAACCTTAATAATGATTTAACATCTCCTTGCCTGTTAATTAAATACATCTTGAGTAACTTTATATAAAAATAAACCAAGTGATAAAGCCCGATTTTGAAACCATTTCCCCCGACACTGGACATTCCTATAAATATGCATATTTTGACAGTCGTTCGCCAAATACAAATAAGATTAAGTGGCATTACCATCCTGAGGTAGAATTGGTTTACATCAACTCAGGAGTAGGGAAAAGACAAGTGGGAACCCATCTGTCAAATTATCAAGATGGGGATTTGATATTAATTGGTTCCTATTTGCCTCATACTGGATTTACAAAAGGTTTTGAAGAAAACCAAAAAGAAATTGTCATCCAATTTAAGCCCGATATATTCGAGAATGCTTTTCAGAACTTTGAGGAATTGAAGATCATTAATCAGCTGTTGGAATTATCCAAAAAAGGAATTGTTTTCAGTGGCTCGATAAAGGAAGACATTGGGTTGAGAATGGAAGGGCTACAATATGAATCACAGTTAGATGCTTTTTTGACCTTTGTTAAAATACTCTACGATTTGGCGAAAGAGAAAGACAGAAAAATCCTCAATGCGGAGGGCTATGCATTTATCAGCAGCCCCTCCGACAACAAGAGACTTAAGACCATTTTTAACTACATAAGAGATCATTTTATGGAGCCCATTGCATTGGAAGATATTTCCACTCAGGTATTTATGACACCTCAATCTTTTTGCAGGTTTTTTAAAAAGAGCACTAACAAAACATTTACCGCTTTTCTGAACGAGTACCGCATCAATCATGCAACCAAATTACTTTCAGAAACCGATGATGATATAAAGTCCATTTGCTACGAAAGTGGATTTAACAATCTTTCCAACTTCTTTCGAAACTTTAGAAGGATTACCCAATTGACCCCCAATGCCTATCGAGATCAGATGATGGGTGACATAAAAACGTAAAATCTACTTTTCTTCTTTCTCGTATTGGAAAGAAAAAATATCAGAATACTGATGCGCTTCAGTCATCATGCTGTCCATTTTTTGAACAATCTCTGGGTATTGCTCCGCCAAGTTATTTTCTTCCCCGATATCGTCTGTCAGTCGATAGAGTTCAATGGGAGCATCGGGACTTTTAGCCATATTCAATCGAACCCCTTTCCATTGATCCATTCTAACTGCCTGTCTTCCTCCTCTTTCTAAAAATTCCCAGTAGAGGTAGGGATGGGTTTGTTGTTGATTACCCATAAGAGTTGGAAGGAAGGAGATTCCATCAATTGAGGTCATGTCTTTTTCTATGCCCGCGATTTCAACAGCTGTGGGAAAAAAATCCCAAAATGCAGAAATGTGGTCGGTGGTTGAATTGGGTTGAATCTTGGAAGGCCAATAGGCGATCATGGGAACGCGAATACCTCCTTCATAAAGATCTCTTTTATAACCTCTCAGAGGTCCGTTGCTGTCAAAATAATCGGGATCTGCTCCACCTTCCATATGGGGTCCGTTGTCGGAAGTAAAAATAATGAGAGTATTTTCGTCGATGCCCAGTTGGTGAACCTTATCTAAAACTTCACCCACTTGATCGTCCAAAATATTGACCATAGCGGCAAAGGCGGCATGACTTTCCGCTTGATAATTGTACCCTCCTACGCTGTATCCTTCCTTTTTTCGATCGTATTCCTTCTCGGGCAAATATTTATCTCGATATTTTGCCATATATTCTTGGGGAGCCACTAGCTCAGCATGAGGAATTACGGCGGGATAAAACATAAAAAAAGGCGCCTCTTTATTTTCTTCCAAAAAGGATAAAGCTTTTTTGTGGATCAATTCTGGCGCATAGGTTTGAGCTGTTTTACCATCGTTGCCAGTCAAGCTTTCCTTTGTTTGATTGTCCCAAAGATGGGTAGGATAATAGTTGTGCGCGACTCGCTGGCAGTTGTAACCATAGAATTGATCGAAGCCCTGAAAATTGGGATCACCCTCAGAACCAGGATAACCCAGTCCCCATTTTCCAAAGGCTCCTGTGCTGTACCCTGCTTCCTTTAGCACTTCGGCAATGGTTAACTCCTCGGGAGCCAATGGATACTGCCCTTCGTTTTCTAAGGTAAAACCCCTTTCGGAGTTACCTCTAATGAAAGTATGCCCCGTATGTTGACCGGTCATTAACGCAGATCTCGAGGGAGCGCAAACCGTGGAGCCCGAATAGTGTTGTAAAAACTGCATTCCTCCTTTGGCCAGTCGATCTAAATTAGGGGTTTCGAAATGGGTTTGTCCGTAAACCCCCACATCTCCATAACCCAAATCATCAGCCAAAATATAAATGATATTGGGAGGATTTGTCTTCTCTGTTTTTGAAGTATTAGGGTTTTGACAACCTATTAAAAAGATAAAACCAAAAAGCAAGGGAATATTTTTCATATTCTAAAATTTAATTTTTAATGAGGGAGTTTGGAGCGTATCAATCCGTAGAAAAATGTTCCTAGGGTAGCAGAAGCGATTACTACGGCAATTGGCATGAAGCCGGCTCCCAAGAGTGAAAACATTGGACCTGGGCAGGCCCCTGAAATGGCCCAACCACAACCAAAAATAATCCCTCCAATTAAATAGCGTTTCCAGCCTTTCTCCTTATCAGTTAGGGAGATGGGAGTTTGATCAAAAACAGATTTGATCTTCAATTTCTTGATAAGAAAAGTAAAAATGGCTCCAAAGAAAACAGCAGAACCAATGACACCATACATATGAAAAGAGTTGAACTGAAACATTTCATAAATCCTAAACCAAGAGGATACCTCCGACATGTATAATGTGATTCCAAAAAATATACCGATAAATAAATATATAATAGTTTTCATAAATAAATTAAAAGAGAAAAGGAATAATAAAATGGTTGACGAAAAGACCGCCAATAAAAAAGCCAATAACTGCAATAAATGAGGGCAACTGAAAATTGGTCAAACCAGATATGGCGTGCCCAGAGGTACAACCTCCGGCATACCGCGCTCCAAAACCGACTAAAAAACCACCCAATATGAGTAAAAGCAAAACATATGGGTCTGAAAAGGCATTATTCGAAAAAAGGAGCTTAGGAGCAAAACTTTTCCCTGCATCTTCAAATCCCAAAGCAACCAATTGATCGACGGTTTCTGTTGATATGGCTACAGCATTGGAACTGGCGATGAAGTTGGAGGCAATAAACCCACCGATAACCACTCCTAGCGAAACGACTAAATTCCATCCCTGCGCTTTCCAGTCAAATTGAAAGAAAGAAGCTTTTTTTCCAGCCCCCATCATGGAACAGAGGGTGCGGAGGTTGGAGGACATTCCAAAGGTTTTACCTGTCCAGAGCAATAAAAAAAGGACAATTGCAATCATGGCTCCTCCGAAATACCAGGGCCACGGTTGGGTTAAAAACTCGAGCATAATTTATTTAATAGTGGTTGGACAAATATAGTCTGTAAGCTTTATTCCTATTTCTTTGATGGCTTTAAAGCCACCCTTGATATCGACAAGGTTATGAATTCCTCTTTTCTTGAGTACAGAGGCTGCAATAACACTACGGTATCCTCCAGCACAATGGATATAGAAAGGTTCTTTTTCGGGAAATTGAGTTAAATGATCATTGAGAAAGTCCAAAGGTGTATTTTGGGCACCTAAAATGTGTTCAGAAATATATTCACCTTCTTTTCTGACATCAAAAACCGAAGTGGTATTGTCCCTAATTAATGTTTTTAGTGTTTCTGCATTCACTCCACTTATGATGTCATATTCTTTACCTGTTTTTTTCCAAGCGTCAAAACCACCTTTCAAATAACCTAAGGTATTGTCAAAACCTACCCTAGAAAGGCGGGTAATGGTTTCTTCCTCTCTTCCTTCGGGAGCAATGATCAAAAGGGGCTGACTGGTGTCTCCAATTAATGCTCCTACCCAAGGAGCGAAGCCTCCATCCAAACCAATAAAAATGGACTGTGGAATATGCCCTTTGACAAATTCATCTTGGTGTCTTACATCAAGAATCAGGGCATCGGCTTCGTTGGCCAAAACCTCGTAAGCTTCGGGGGTCAAGGCTTTCATACCACGATCTAAAACTGTTTCAATGTCGTCGTAGCCCGATTTATTCATTTTGACATTTAAGGGAAAGTATTTGGGAGGGGGCAATAGTCCGTCTGTAACTTCCTCAATAAACTCTTCCCGGGTCATGTCTTCTCTCAAAGCATAATTTATTTTCTTCTGATTCCCTAGGGTGTCTAAGGTCTCTTTCATCATATTTTTACCACAAGCGGACCCTGCGCCATGCGCTGGATATACGGTAATATCATCCGACAGCGGCATGATTTTATTTCTAAGGCTATCGAAGAGCATGCCCGCCAAATCTTCTTGGGTCATGTCCTTTCCTTTTTGTGCGAGATCGGGACGACCGACGTCTCCTAGAAATAGGGTATCTCCACTAAAAATAGCAATGTCTTTCCCCGTTTTATCTCTCAGTAAGTAAGTAGTACTTTCTAGAGTGTGACCAGGAGTATGTAGCGCGACAATGGTGCTATTTCCCAAGGGAAATTCCTGCCCATCTTTTGCAGTAATACTTTCAAAATCGGGATTTGCTTGGGGGCCGTAAATGATGGGAGCACCCGTTTCCTTGGCAAGGGTAAGATGTCCGCTAACAAAATCGGCATGAAAATGAGTTTCAAAAATGTATTTAATCTTGGCCTTGTCTTTTTTAGCTTTGTCTATATAGGGGTTAACTTCTCTCAGCGGATCAATGATGGCCACTTCTCCATCGCTTTCAATATAATAGGCTCCTTGGGCCAAACATCCTGTGTAAATCTGTTGTACTTTCATTTTACATTGTTATTTAAGATTACTCTGGTTTGAGATTCTGTTTTCTATTTTTGGAATTTCTTCTCCTTCGATATGTCTTAATGCCGTTTCTAAACTAGAGAAAAAATTTCTTTTTCCGATGATTTTGACCATACCGTCACGAAAAAAAAGATCTCTTAGGGGGCCTATGACTTTGACCCACAAGACCGTAATATTTTTTTGGTGGAGGTCTTGAATCCAATGGTGTAAGGTTGATGAGGCGCTGGCATCAACATAATTGATGGGACCGGCATCAATTACAAGATATTTTATTTTCTTTTCCTCCTCTATTCGTGTTGTGATTTGCTTTTTGAAATAAGTATGGTTTCCAAAAAAAAGTTGTCCGTCAAATCTTACAATTAAGACTCCGGGAAAAGTTTCTATCTCTTCTGAAAACCGAAGAACGTTTCTAAAGCGAGAAGTACCTTTTATGCGACCCAAAACAGCAATATGAGGATGAGAGGAGCGGTAAACCATAAGCGATAATGCGACCAGAGTCCCCAAAAGAATTCCTTCTTTGATGCCCATAAAAAGAGTGGTGATGAAAGTAAATAACAGCACAAAAAATTCCTCTCGGTGGGTTTTCCAAAGGTGATAAGGATATTTAAGGTCAATAAGACTAATGACGGCACTGAGTATAATTGCTCCCAAAACAGCCTTGGGGAGGTAGTAAAACCAATCGGTAAAAAAGATTAGGGTCAAACCCACCAAAAGGGCACTGATCAATGCTGCCATACCCGTTTTGGCTCCAGATTGATGGTTGACAGCTGTTCTTGAAAATCCTCCAGTGGTGGGATAGGTTTGAAAAAAGGACCCAAAAACATTAGCGGTACCCAAGGCAATCAACTCTTGATTGGGATCGACGGTTTCCTTTTTTTCCTTTAATTCTATGGCTTTGGCTATGGAAATGGCCTCTAAAAAGGCAATCAACGCAAGAGTAAGTGCCATGGGCATTAATTGGTAGATCTCTGCTAAAGAAGCCCATTGAAGCTTGACCGAGGGAAGCCCCTCGGGAATAAAGCCTACAATTTTCACTCCTGTGTTATTCCAACCGAGTTTAAAAGTCAATATACTAGCAATAATGACAACGACTATTGCCGCTGGAATTTTTCGAAAAAATCGATTGATTGCAAAAATGGAGATCACACTCACTGTGGTAATGAGTACCGTAAAAAGATGGACTTTAGTATCGGTGTTCCATAGCGATTGAATAATTTTATGTAGTAAGTTATTTGAGGGAATCTCTATCCCCAACATGAGATTAAGTTGGCTTAAACCAATAATCATAGCAGCGGCAGAAGTAAATCCATTGATAACAGGTTTGGACAAAAAATTAACCAAGAACCCAAATTTCATCAAACCCAAGAAAATTTGAATAAGCCCCATGAACAAGGCCAAGAAAATGGCCAAAGAAATGTAATGATTTGTATCGATGATGGTCATGGTATTGAGTGCGGTAGCAACTAAAAGGGAATCCATGGCCACAGGTCCAACGGCCAATTGTCGAGAGCTACCCATCAGTGCGTAAATTAATTGGGGAAAGATGGCTGCATATAGGCCATAAACTGGGGGCAGACCCGCAATCATGGCATAAGCTATACCCTGCGGAATTAGCATGATGGCAACAGTAATTCCAGCAGACAAATCCCCCTTAAAAAGGGTTTTGTTATAATTTTGAATCCACTCCAAAATGGGAAAATACCTCCTCATTAAATTGTTTTAGGGTTCAAAAATACGCTTCCTTTTAAAAAGAAAAGTAACCTAGGTTACATAAGTCAGGTGATTACAATTTTATTTCTTTTGAGTTCAATTTTTCCCGTTTGCTCCAATTTTTTGAGTAAACGAGAAATCACCACACGGGAACTGTGTAATTCTTGTGCAATATTTTGGTGGGTTATTTGCAATTCGTTTTTTCCATTGACCCTTTTCTTTTCGGTTATGTAATCTAATAGTCTTTTTTCCAGACCGTCGAAGGCTATACTGTCAAGGGTTTCGACCATTTCATCCATTCTGATTTGATAAGAGCGAAAAAGAAATTTCCTCCAGCTGGGATATTTTCCCTCCCAGTTTTCCATTTGGTTAATGGGAATCATAATCAATTTTGAGGGCAATTCCGATACCGCTCTGATTTTACTTTTGGTCGTTCCCATTTCTGAGGCAAAAGTGAGTGTACATGAATCCCCCTCTTCGAGATAGTACAATAGCAATTCCTCTCCCTTTTCATTTTCCCGCGAGATTTTTATGGCTCCTGAGATCATTAAAGGGACTCCTTTAATCCGCTCACCAATGTCGATCATCATAAAATTTTCAGGAATTTCCTTTAGGGTACCCACCCTTGTAATCTCTTGAATGAGAGCCTCTTCAAAAATATTTCCAAAAAGACGCTTCAGCTCTAGGATCATTATTTATAGTTTTGAATTAATCGAGAAGGAAAGTTACAATATTTAAAATTTTTGAAAACAGATTTTTTAAATACAAAAACCCTTTTTTTGTTAAACCATTGAACAGAAAACACATCTAAAGAAAAAACAAGTAAACCATTGAAAAGAATCATCTTTCCTTTCTTATTGTCAATTAAGCTTTCTATAATATTTGCTCAGCAAAATAATTTTGAAGTAAAAGGGGTGATCATTGATCAATCTTCCGAACAACCGATTCCTTTTGCCACTGTTTTGGTTGTAGACAAGTCCACAAGCCAACCCATAACGGGTGTTACAACAGCTGATGATGGCTCTTTTTCTATTATTGCCTCTTCTAAAGAGATTTTCATAGAGATAAGTTTTATCGGTTATCAAACCACTAGGAGGGAAGATATTCAGATCAATGGACAAAAGGTAGATCTTGGGAAAATAGCTCTGAGTGAACAGTCACAAATGTTGAATGAGGTCGAAGTGAGAGGGGAAAGGTCAACAACTGAATTTAGACTGGATAAAAGGGTATTCAATGTAGGAAAGGACTTGAGTAGTACTGGCGCCAACGCATTGGAAGTACTAGACAACGTTCCTTCCGTTACAGTCAGTATAGAGGGGCAAGTCAGCCTTCGGGGCAACTCGGGCGTTCAAATTTTGATTAACGGAAAGCCCTCAGTTTTGACTAGTGAGGGAGGAAATGCTCTTGGATCCATTACGGCCGAGATGATTGAAAAGGTCGAAGTCATTACCAATCCTTCAGCCAAATATGAGGCGGAAGGTACAGCAGGAATCATAAATATAGTAATCAAAAAAGACGAAAGAGAGGGGGTTAACGGTTCTTTTTCTCTTAATTATGGGGAACCCGAGAACAACAGTGTTGGGTTGAGTCTCAATAGGCGAACAGAAAGGTTTAATTTGTTCACCCAAATCGGGTATGGAATAAGAAATTATCCACGACAGGGGAAGAACAAAAACGATAATTTTTTGACCAATACCCAAATATTGACTGAAGGGACCCAATATCGAAAAGAAGAATTTTACAATATCATATTGGGTACAGATTATTACATCAACCCTCAAAACGTGATCACACTATCTGGTTTTTATGCTTTTGAAGCAGAGGATCAACCCTCCAACACACATGTGATGCAGTATCAAAACAATACTCAATTGACTTCAGAATGGAACCGAGAGGAGGTAACGACTGCGGGCAATCCCAAATACCAATATGAGTTCATTTATAAAAAAGACTTTTTGGACGACGAGGATCACGACCTGATTTTTAGTGCCACAGGAAATCTTTTCAGCAAAGAACAAACTTCAGAATTTTTCAACACTTCCGTTTTGGGAGTCGATGCTTTTGACGATCAACAGACCCGTACTTTCTTCAAGGAAGAAGTCCATACTTTCAAATTGGATTATACCCACCCTTTTGGAGAGGAATGGACCGTTGAGGGGGGATTTCAATATTCCAACAATGATGTCAGTAATGATTTTGAAATCAAAGACGATTTAGCAGGGCAGTGGGTGATCAATCCTGGGTTTACAAATATTTTTGAATTCAAACAAAGCGTGCTTGGGGTTTATGGTATTACCGCCTATGAATCTGACACTTGGGGGGTTCAATTGGGACTGAGGACAGAAAATACGCGAGTAAATACCCTTTTGGTCAACACCAATCAAAAAAATGATCAGAATTTTACGGATTGGTTTCCTTCTGTGAATACTTCATACAAATTCAATACCACATTCTCAATTCAGGCGGGATACTCTAAGAGGATTTACCGACCGCGCTTATGGGATTTGAATCCTTTTTTCAACATTCGAAATAGTTTTAACTACAGAAAAGGAAATCCCGATTTGCGATCTGAATATTCAGATTCCTATGAAATTTCGGCTATATACGTGAAGGGGATTGCTTCTTTAAACATGAGTTTATATCAACTTTTTACGACCAATGCCATTGAGTCTGTAACTACATTTCAAGACAACATCAGTGTGAGAGCCCCAGAAAACTTGGGAACCAAAAGGGCAAATGGGATAGAATTGAATGGAAAAATCAATCCGACCAAAAAAATTGTAGTCAGCGGAGATTTTAACTACAATACTTTTGACCGAAAAGCGGCTTGGCAGGGTCAATCATTTGATTTTAAAGGCAATCGTTGGAGTTCAGAAATTACTTCCAAATTTAAGTTTCCCAAAGATTTGGATATAGAATTCAGTTGGAATTACCAGTCGGGTTTTAAGACCATTGACGGGAAAGCCAGTCCAAGTCAGTATCTGAACTTAGGGGCGCGAAAAAAGCTGCTCAAAGGCAAAGGGGTTGTCAGTTTTAATATCAGAGATATTTTTGCCACCCGAGTGAATGAAAACCAGACGATCAGAGACGATTTTAATATTTGGAATAGATCGGTTTACGGGAGGTTTTGGGTGATAGGATTTAGCTACGGTTTCGGTAAGGGAGAGGCCATGGAATTTACTGGAAGAAGATAGTTTTCTCAGGTTTTAAAATTTTTTACTAAATTGAGTTAAACATAAATCAATTTGAAATGAAAATTAAAACTATTTTTTGGCTTTGTGCTTCACTGATTTTTATACAAGGAATCCCCTTGTTTTTATCTCTTTTTTTAGCTGAATTTAAAATGATGCTTATTGCAGATGCTTTTGGAGCCAATCCATCAGCCGATGCCGTAATCATGTTTGAGACTTTTGCTTTGGTCGTTGGACTCTTGGTCTTAGGGATTATTTTTATAATCATTGGAGCCACCTCTTTTACAGATTTGGACACCTTAAAAAGAGTTTCTTTTTTGTTATTTGTATTATCAGGCTTTTTTGCTCTTCCCGATCTCATTGGTTTTATCAAGGGAGACCCAACGGCACCCCTTCCTGTCATTATCCTGGGGTTAGTCACCCTTGGGCTGTTTTATTATGGATCCAAGAAAGGAACTGTATAAATTTATCAACCATTTAATCCTTTAAAATGAAGAAACTTATATTACTATTTTTATTGACTTCTACAGTGGGTTTGAGTCAAACCACAGATGAAGACTACAACGCACTATTGAAAAAAAGTCCATTTAACAAGATGTATCCCAAAGCTGTAGCGGGTGATGCAGCGGAGTATTTTGCAGAATGGAATAAGATTTTCACTCAAGGCCCAATCGCATTGAAAGAAGCCAGACTGGCTGCCATAGCTGCATCAGTGGCCATGAAATGCGAGTATTGTATTACAGCTCAAGTGCACATGGCAAAAGCAGCTGGTGCAACAGAAGATGAGATCAAGGCCGCTGTTTTTATCGCTGCTGAAGTTGCGCGTTTTTCCACCTTACTTTACGGAAATGAATTTGGTATGGATAACCTAAAGAATGTATTAGGAATCCAATCTGAGTAATGTTTTACTTATCACATCTATTTTAGCCTCTCACATTTGTGGGAGGCTAATTTTTGTTGAGTCAAAGGGAAATTATAAAAAATTAGAGATCAACTCAACAAACAAATAGGTGTTTAGTAAGCTATAAAAAATCGCAGGCAGGGTTTTAATTATACTGTCTTTAATCAGTATACGTGTAATGACTCCAAATAGCATCAAAATGGAAAGCCCAAGGGTGCTCAAAATTTGTAAATGATCCTTCCAAAAACCAATGATAATCCCCAACCCTCCGAATAATTGGAGTAGGCCTGTAAGCTTTCTGAATTGTGGAATACCATAGCGTATAAACTCTGCTTTAACAAAAGGACTGGTAAAACAACCGATTCCAAAAAATAAAAATGAAATGGATGAAAACCAAAAAAGGAGATCAAGTAGGCTCAAAAGCAAATTTTTTTAAAACGTCCAGATCGATATAATCCAGTATTTT
>Ga0209603_1003149_pt1 | contig 14464 bp, 10 predicted proteins | sample COGITO_mtgs_1206_FD_184812 | JGI IMG/M metagenome (GOLD analysis project Ga0209603, IMG submission 184812) | Pelagic marine microbial communities from North Sea - COGITO_mtgs_120607 (SPAdes) (version 2) | ecosystem: Environmental > Aquatic > Marine > Epipelagic ... | reverse complement strand
TGCAAATATACATTGCATTTTGATTTTGCCAAACTAATCACTGAAAAAGAAAGTAGGAATTCCCTACAGTACGCCATCAAGTGCGTCTGCATAAGCTTTTTTGGGTGCCACACCCACTTGTCTACCTACCAATTCTCCCTTATCAAAAAGTAAAACGGTAGGGATATTTCTAACTCCGTATTTGGCAGCATACTCTTGATGAAGATCAACATCCAATTTTCCTACTACGGCCTTACCCTCATAGTCTTGGCTGATTTCATCAATGATCGGTCCTACCATTCGACAGGGCCCACACCATGCAGCCCAAAAGTCTACAATGACAGGCTTGTCTGATTTTAATACCAATTCTTCAAAGTTTGCGTCGGTAATTTCTAGTGACATATTCTAATTTTTATATTTCAAAATTAATCAATTTAAAAAAGTTATGCTTCTCCATGCAGATCAAATTTACTTATTCAAACATTGCATAATCCTATTTGGAATCAGTTCAATTTATAATGCCATTGATTTTGATCCAGATGGGATAACAAATCTTGGGAAATAGCCACTTTTTGTTTATTACTTGCCAAGGTCAGTTTGATTGGTTTTTGGGGGTCAATCACGTCAAAAAACAAAGGTTTATCGCCCTTAAACCCTTTGAGCTCTTTCTTTAGTTTTTGAATACTATCTGATTCCAATTGCCTAATGTCCAACTGTAATGTCAATTTTTTTGAATTTTTATTAAGGACATCATGTAGCATTTCAAAATGAATAAAGTTGATTCGCGGATCGCTCAAACGTCCTGTTTCTTGATTTCTCCACCCTTCTTTTATGTTGATTTTCAAACGGATAAATTGATTCACGCTAATAAAGTGTTTGAACTTAAGGTACTCTTCTCCAAAAATTCTAAACTCAAATTGATCTGAAAAATCTTCTAGGGTAAACCTCGCCCAACCTTTACCGTTTCTGGATTCTAAATGCTGAATATCATTGATAATTCCAGCCAATGTTAGGTTTTTATTGACCAAGGGTCTCAGGTCTTTTAGCACATTCAGCTGGGCATTGGTAAACCATTCCATTTCTTTTTTAAAATCATCTAGAGGATGACCCGAAATATAAATCCCTACTACCTCTCTTTCTTTCTTGAGTTTTCCCAAATTGTCCCACACAGGAGCAGGGGGGATGACCAATTCTTGATAAACTTGATCGGTATTTTCACCAAAAAGGCTGGTTTGTGAAGAGTTTTGACTTTCTTGGTATTTGGAACCAAATCGAATCACCTTCTCTAAAAAAACAACCCCTTCACCATCGGGATTAAAATACTGTGCCCTGTGAACGCCTTTAAATGAATCGAAGCCTCCTGCTAATGCTAGATTTTCCATTGCTTTTTTGTTGGCTGCCCTTAAATCTATTTTTTTAACCAAATCAAAAATACTTTCATAACGCGCCTCTTTTCTATGCTCGATGATGGTTTCAACAGCTCCCTTTCCCATGCCCTTGATCGCTCCCATACCAAATCGAATCGAATTCTCTTCATTTACCGTAAACTTGTAAAAAGATTCATTGACATCGGGTCCCAAAACTTTGACTCCCATTCTCCTGCATTCTTCCATAAAGAAAGTCACCTGTTTGATGTCGTTCATGTTATTGGAGAGAACTGCAGCCATGTATTCTGCTGGATAATGCGCTTTTAGATAGGCCGTTTGATAGCCAATCCAAGCGTAACAAGTGGAGTGTGACTTGTTAAAAGCATAGGATGCAAAAGCCTCCCAGTCCTTCCATATTTTATTCAAGACCGCTTTGGGATGATTGTTGGCCTCTCCCCCTTCGATGAACTTGGGCTTGAGTTTTTCCAGTAATGCGAAAATTTTCTTTCCCATTGCTTTTCGCAGCAAATCCGCTTCACCCTTGGAAAAGCCTGCCAATTTTTGAGATAATAACATCACCTGCTCTTGATAGACCGTGATTCCATATGTCTCTTGGAGGTATTCCTCCATCACTGGCAAATCATAGGTGATCTCTTCTTGCCCTTGTTTTCGGGCTACAAAACTGGGAATGTATTCTAAAGGACCCGGTCGGTACAAGGCATTCATCGCAATTAAATCGGCAAAAACATTCGGTTTTAAATCCTTGAGATACTTCTGCATTCCCAAAGATTCATATTGAAAAATTCCAACCGTATCGCCTCTTTGGAATAATTCATAAGTTTGTGTATCGTCTAGCGGAAATTGGTCTGGAACCAGATCAACACCGTAGCGGTATTTAACCAATTTGACCGTATCTTTAATCAAGGTTAAGGTCTTCAATCCCAAAAAATCCATCTTCAGCAGTCCAGCCTCTTCCACAACAGCATTGTCAAACTGGGTCACAAACAAGTCAGAATCCTTGGCCGTAGCAATGGGTACAAATTTGGTAATATCGTCGGGAGTAATGATCACCCCACAAGCATGTGTACCTGTATTTCTCAATGATCCTTCCAATACCTTGGCCTGTTGCAAGGTCTGTCCAGCCAAGTCATCTCCCTTAAAAATTTCCTGTAACTCCTTTACTTGAGTAAACTCGTCCGATCTCAACTTTTCCTTCAGCTCTTTGTCTTCTAGAGAAAAGATTTTGGCCAGTTTAATATTGGGAACCAACTTGGCTATCCGGTCGGCATCTCCCAAAGAAAGATCCAATACCCTTGCTGTATCTCGAATGGAAGACTTGGCCGCCATGGTGCCATAAGTGATGATCTGGGCAACCTGATTGGCACCATATTTTTCAATCACATAGTCCATAACTTTGCCTCGGCCTTCATCATCAAAGTCTATATCAATATCAGGCATGCTGACCCTGTCGGGATTGAGAAAACGCTCAAAAAGTAAATCGTATTTGATGGGGTCTAAATTGGTAATTCCTAGGCAATAGGCTACCACCGATCCAGCCGCCGAACCCCTTCCTGGACCAACAGAAACATCCATTTTTCTGGCTGCTGCTATCAAATCTTGTACAATTAAGAAATAACCAGGATAGCCCGTATTGGCAATGACCTCCAGTTCAAAATCCAAGCGTTCTTGAATTTCATCACTGATCGAATCATAGCGCCTTTTGGCTCCCTTCAAAGTCAGATGACGGAGGTACTCATTTTCTCTAATTTTTGAATCCTCTGAACTAGTCGAAGCAAAATCTTCGGGAATATCGAACTGGGGGAGTAAGACTTCTCGCACCAAGTCAAAGACCTCTACTTTCTCAACTACTTCGGCTATGTTGACGATGGCCTCGGGCAAATCGGCAAAAAGCGCTTTCATCTCTGCCTGAGATTTAAAATAATATTCCTGATTGGGAAAACCATAACGGAACCCCCTACCTCTTCCTATAGGCGTAGCCTGCTTTTCGCCCTCTTTTACACATAGTAAAATGTCGTGGGCATTGGCTTCGGCCTTGGTTGTATAATAAGTATTATTAGTCGCCAAAAGTCCTATTTCATATTTTTTGGCCCATTGAAGCAAAACTTGATTGGCTCTTTTTTCATCTTCCTGCTGGTGACGCATCAATTCAATGTAAAGGTCTTTTCCAAATTGCTCGTGCCACCATTGTAGTGCTTCCTCGGCCTGATGATCTCCTACATTGAGTATTTTGGATGGTACTTCTCCATACATATTACCTGTCAAAACAATCAAATCGGACTTGTAAGTTTCAACGATTTTTTTATCAATTCTGGGAACATAATAAAAGCCTTCCGTGTAAGCAATAGAACTCATCTTGGAAAGATTGTCGTAACCTTTTTTGTTCTTGGCCAAGAAAACAATTTGATAACCATTGTCCCTTCGAGATCGGTCTTGATGATCTTCACACACAAAAAACTCGCATCCAAGAATGGGTTTAAGGGGGGCTTGCCCCTCTTCTAAACCTGCATTGTGGTTTTTAATGGCTTTGATGAAATGGAATGCCCCCATCAAATTGGCATGATCGGTCAAAGCCACTGCAGGCATAGCATCAGCTGCTGCTGTTTTTACCAAATCATTAATTCTGGAAGTGGACTGCAAAACGGAGTATTGGGAATGTGTGTGCAAGTGCACATAAGGAGCTTTTTGCAAGACCTCCTCTTCGGCAATACTCAACGTTTTTATAGGTTCCTCCTCTGTAATGGCCAACTCGACCAATCGGGCGGAGGCCGCTTTTAGATTTTCGTGTTTTAATCCTATGCCTTTAACGGGGGCCTCTAAAACGGATTTGAGGCGTTGTAAAACTTCCCCTCTGTTTTTGAGGGCTTGGGGTTGGATTTTCCCCAATCTAAAAAGCTCAAAAAAGCAACGAGTGGTGGCCTCAACGTCGGCTGTGGCATTGTGCGCCTCTTTAAAATCAGTATCGAAAAGATGAGCGTGAAGTTCACTTAGTGTTGGTAACTTAAACTTCCCTCCTCGTCCTCCTGGCAACTGACAGAGTGTAGCGGTTTCCTCCGTACAAGTATCAATAATGGGGAAGTTTTCCAGAGGATTCTGATCGTTCAAGCGGAGGAACTCTGCCCCCATTATGTTAAGATCAAACTTTACATTGTGCCCTCCGACAAATTCACATTGATCAAGTGCTATCTTAAATTTCTCCAACACATCGACCAAGTAAATTCCCTCTTTTTCGGCCAAGGCAGTCGAAATACCGTGAATTTTTTCGGCATCATAGGGAATGGTGTACCCATCGGGACGTACCAAATAATCTTCATGCGAAACACATTTCCCGTCTTGGTCATGCAATTGCCAAGCAATCTGGATACAACGTGGCCAGTTGTCCGCATCCGTCAGGGGAGCATTCCAGTTTCGGGGTAAACCCGTAGTTTCGGTATCGAAAATCAAAAACATTCGGAAGCAATTAGGAATACTAAAATACTGCATTGTCCCCTTAGACCGAGATTGAATTATCAGGAGTTATCAACCAAAAGAGAAAAGAAATCTTATACTTTATTTACTGTAGAATGCGAATGGAAAACTATATTTGCCAAAAAATAAAAGTTATCGAACAGCTGTTTGATAAAATTTCCCAAACCCCCAGCCAAAAGGCTTTTGAAACAGCACTTTTGCAGGACAGTTGTTGCCAAATCAAAGGGGTAGTGGGTTCTGGTTTAAACTTCAAGCTGGTCACAGCTTTTAAAAATTTAGACCGTACTTTTCTGATGGTTTTAGACAATGCCGAACAGGCAGCCTATCACCTCAACGACCTGGAGCAACTGCTCTCCAACAAGGAAGTGCTCTATTTTCCTGCCAGTTATCGCGAGGCCTATAATCCAGAGGCTACTGATAATGCTAATGTGTTGATGCGGTCGGAAGTACTCAAAAAACTGAGTCATTCCAAAAAGAAAAAAATCATTGTTACTTACCCCCAAGCCCTTTTTGAAAAGGTTATTTCCCAACACACCCTCAAGCGAAAAACATTGACCGTAAAAAAAGGGGAAGTCGTTGGTTTGGATTTTGTGAACGAAACCCTTTTTGAATATGGTTTTGAACGTGTCAATTTTGTCACACAACCAGGGGAGGTTTCCGTTAGAGGCGGGATCATAGACGTTTTTTCTTTTGCCCACCAGCATCCTTATCGGATAGAGTTCTTTGATGATGAAATAGACAGCCTTAGAAGTTTTGACGTCAACACCCAACTCTCCATAAGTCCCCTAGAAACGATTGACTTATTGCCCAATACCTCAAAGGTCTCTTTTACCGAAAAGCGAAAATCTTTGATCGACTCCTTACCCCTGCAAAGTTCAGTGGTCTTTAACCAACTTGACCTCTGCTTGGATCGGATTGAAAAATTAGAAATCAAAGCCACCAAGCAATTTGAAGCCATAGAAACCAGCGTCCAATATCCCCCCAAAGTTTTATTTTTAAGTCCACAAGAACTACTTGAACGCTTGGCTACCAAGAGTACTGTGTTGGTGAATCATTCTGACCAGCTCAAAGCGAAACAACGCATTAGTGTCAAACAGAGTCCTCAGCCTTCGATCAACAAACAATTCGAGCGGCTGGTTCAAATTCTGAACGACAACCACACCTCTGGTTTTGACAACCATATTTTTTGTTCAAGCGAAGCCCAACGCAAACGATTCAATGAAATTCTGGAAGAAATGGAAACAACAGTCCATTACAAAACCCAAGTATGTCCTCTCTTCGAAGGTTTTGAGGACATCGAGGCAAAAGTGGCCTGCTTTACCGATCATCAAATTTTTGAACGTTACCACAAATACAAGCTACGATCGGCAGCAGCGAAAAAGGAGACCCTCACCCTAAAAGAACTGACCCACCTAAAAATTGGGGATTTTGTTACTCACATAGATCACGGAATTGGAAAGTTTGGAGGGCTCCAAAAAATTGATGTAGACGGCGTGCGACAAGAAGCCATCAAATTGAGTTATGGAGAGGGAGACATCCTCTATTTAAGTATTCACTCTTTACATAAAATTACCAAGTTCAATGGTAAAGACGGTCACGTTCCCAAACTGAATAAACTGGGGTCAAAAGCTTGGAAGGCTCTTAAACAAAAAACCAAAACCCGTGTCAAAGCCATTGCTTTTGACCTAATTAAACTATACGCCAAAAGAAGGGAGAAAATAGGACACGCCTTTCCCCCCGACAGCTACTTACAACTGGAGCTAGAAGCCTCTTTTATGTATGAGGATACACCCGACCAAAGTAAGGCTACAGCTGCTGTAAAAGCGGATATGGAAAACAACCGCCCTATGGACCGACTCGTCTGCGGTGATGTAGGTTTTGGAAAAACAGAGGTCGCCATTCGCGCCGCCTTCAAAGCGGTGGATGACAGCAAGCAAGTGGCCGTTTTGGTTCCTACCACCATACTGGCTTTTCAACATTACAAAACTTTTTCCAAAAGGCTCAAAGACCTGCCCGTTCGCGTGGACTATCTCAACCGATTTCGCTCCACTAAAGAACGAAAAAGGATCTTACAGGAATTACAAGAAGGAAAAATTGACATACTGATCGGTACCCACCAATTGGTCAATAAAACAGTAAAATTTAAAGATTTGGGCTTGTTGATTGTAGACGAAGAACAAAAATTTGGGGTATCGGTCAAAGAAAAATTGAGAGATCTCAAAACCAATGTAGATGTCTTGACTCTAACCGCCACTCCCATTCCTAGGACATTACAATTCAGTCTTATGGCCGCCCGAGACCTATCGGTCATTGCCACTGCACCTCCCAATCGCTATCCCATTGAAAGTGAAGTGGTGCGCTTTAGCGAATCCCTTGTCCGAGATGCCATCCGCTACGAACTGCAAAGAGGTGGGCAAATATTCTTTATCCACAATAGGGTGGAGAACATTCAAGAAGTGGCGGGAATGATCCAACGCTTGATTCCTGATGCTCGTATCGCCATAGGACACGGACAGATGGAAGGTAACCGATTGGAAAAAACCTTACTGGGTTTTATGGAGGGACAATCCGACATTTTGATCGCTACGACGATTATCGAAAACGGATTGGATGTACCCAATGCCAATACCATATTCATTAATAATGCCCAAAGTTTTGGATTGAGTGATTTGCACCAAATGAGAGGGCGAGTAGGTCGAAGTAACAAAAAGGCATTTTGCTACTTCATTACCCCACCCCTAAGTGCCATGGCCTCCGATGCCCAAAAAAGAATCAATGCCATTTCGCAATTCTCTGAGTTGGGAGCTGGAATACAAATTGCGATGAAAGATTTGGAAATCAGAGGAGCTGGCGATCTTTTGGGAGGAGAACAAAGTGGCTTTATCAATGAAATTGGATTCGAAACCTATCAGAAAATATTGGAGGAAGCCATTGAAGAATTGAAGGAAAACGAATTCAAAACCCTATTTGAAGACCAAGAAAAACCCCTGGAAAAAAAGTATGTCAAAGAGGTACAAATCGATACAGATTTTGAAATTTTATTTCCAGATGAATACATAAATGTAGTCAATGAAAGATTGGTGCTCTACAATGAACTGAGTGCCATAAAGGATGAAGAAGCTTTGTTGGTATTCAAAAAAAATATGGAAGATCGGTTTGGGAAAATCCCCCCTCAAGGGAGGGAGCTTTTGAGTACACTTCGCCTCAAATGGCTGGCTTCCAAAATGGGACTTGAAAGACTCATCATTAAAAATAAAAAATGTGTGGGTTACTTTTTAGCCGACCAGCAAAGTGATTTTTATCAAAATCCTGTTTTTAATCAAATACTCCTTTCGGTTCAAAAAAAACCTGAACAATTCAGCATAAAAGAAAAACAAACCCGAAATGGATTGCGCTTACTTTTGGTTTTGGATCAAATACACAGTGTTGAAAAACTCCTAGAACGACTCAACAGCTTGGTAGAAAGTTAGAGAAGTTTTAGGTTTTTGATCACCTCAAAAGCAACGTTGACGGAATCCTCGTCCATCAATATGGTAAACTCATTGGAAGTGGAGATGACCTCGTTGATATTTACTCCTTCCCACGATAAACGTTGAAAAATAAAATAATAAATCCCTGGAATTTTAACATTATCGATAGGGAGTTTTACCGTTATGGCCGAAAGGTTGTCAATCTTATCAATACAAATTTCATTTTGGAAAACCTCTTCGATTAACGAAGCAAGGTTATTGCTGACCACTATATTAGATTCCCCTACTCCTCGAGAGGAAGTATAGAAAACATCTTTTTTGTCTTTGATGGCCGTAAGAAATTGTGCCTGCGATAACAACAGGGTTTCCGAAAGTTTAAAACAATAGTCGTTCAATGAGGATCGAACAGTGATGTCCCCTAAATTTCTCAATACGCTGACAATCTTGTGTGTCGAAAGGAATTCTTCATTGTCAGAAATACGTTTCAATGCCATCACTATGGCACCGCTTCTAGCAGGCTTACGCAATGCCTTTTCGATATCAGGCTGAATCTGTCGTGCCAAGGAGGTTAAGTTGATAATCCCTTGCGAGAGAGCAGTCGACAAATAAGGTTTAGACTTGACGTATTCCGAAACTTGAGAAGCGATCGTTTTCAAATTTTATGTTTTATTTCTTTACAAACTTAATAATATTAAACATATTGTTGGTTTTAAAACATTTTTAACCAAAAGGATAAAAGGCATCTACGATGTGATCTTGCTCCCAATCATCACCCTTAAAAACATAAGTAATTAGATCAAAACGCACCTCAACATCCATGTTTTTTGATTGCACAAAATGATCCATTGCTGTGACCAATAATTGAATTTTTTTGTAGGAAACGGCTTCATGAGGAGCGACAACAAAACCCACCGTTCGGGCTTTAACCTCAACCCCCACTACGATATTTTCTTTTTGAACAATAAGATCTACCTCAGATTTAAGATAACGGTAGTTCCTTGCCAGAAGGGCATAACCCGATTTTTGAAGATAGCCAACCCCCACTACGATATTTTCTTTTTGAACAATAAGATCTACCTCAGATTTAAGATAACGGTAGTTCCTTGCCAGAAGGGCATAACCCAATTTTTGAAGATAGCCAGCAGCCAGTGCTTCTGCCTTTTTTCCAAGATCATGGGCTTGGGTCATGGGGATCAGAGCTTTGGTTTAAGTTAAAATTAAATTCAAAGCTGGGCAATAAAATCCTTATTTTTGCCAAAAAATGAGCATGTCCACGCAGCCAAAAAGATATACCATTACTGCTGCCCTACCCTATACCAACGGTCCGATCCACATAGGTCACCTGGCTGGAGTTTATGTCCCTGCAGACATTTATGCCCGCTATTTGCGACTTCAAAAAAAGGATGTTGCCTTTATTTGTGGCAGTGACGAACATGGAGTGGCCATTGCCATCAAAGCCAAAAAAGAGGGTAAAACGCCCCAACAGATCATTGATTATTATGATCAAATCATTCGCAATGCTTTTGAAACTTTTGGTATTTCCTTTGACAATTACTCCAGAACCTCTAGGGAAGTTCACCACCAGACAGCTAGTGAAATTTTTAAGCAACTAGATGCTCAAGGACAGTTTTTGGTAAAAGAAACTGAGCAGTTATTTGATCCCGAGGCACAAGCATTTTTGGCCGATCGATTTGTAACGGGAACCTGCCCAGTATGTCAGCACACTGAAGCATACGGTGACCAATGTGAATCTTGTGGAAGCTCTCTCAGTGCTACCGAATTGATACAACCCAAATCCACCCTTTCTGGCAGTGTTCCTGAATATAAAAAAACCAAACATTGGTTTTTGCCACTGGATCAACATGAAAATTTCATCAAAGAATGGATATTGGAAGGGCACAAAAAAGACTGGAAACCCAATGTATATGGGCAAGTTAAATCATGGATAGACAATGGATTGCAGGCGCGTGCTGTGACCCGAGATTTAGACTGGGGTATTCCCGTTCCCGTTGAAGGAGGCAAGGGAAAAGTCCTATATGTTTGGTTCGATGCCCCCATTGGCTATATTTCTTCTACCAAGGAATGGGCTCAAAAGAAAAAGATCGACTGGGAACCCTATTGGAAATCTGAGGATACTCAATTGGTACATTTTATTGGAAAAGACAATATCGTTTTTCACTGTATTATTTTTCCCATCATCCTCAAAAATACAGGAGAATATATCCTCCCTGAAAATGTTCCTGCCAATGAATTCCTCAACTTAGAGGGCAATAAAATTTCGACCTCCAAAAATTGGGCGGTATGGTTACATGAATATTTGGAAGATTTTCCAGAAAAACAAGATGTATTACGGTATGCGCTAACAGCCAATGCTCCCGAAACGAAAGACAACGACTTTACATGGAAGGAGTTCCAAACTCGAAACAATAGTGAGTTAGTCGCCATATTTGGTAATTTTATCAATCGGGTGATGGTCCTCACTCAAAAGTATTATGAAGGTATTGTTCCTAAGGCCAGTGCATTGAATAATGCGGATAGAGAGGCATTGGAACGTCTTCGCGCATTTCCCTCCCTAATGGAGGAGGAAATTGAGCATTATCGTTTTAGATCCTACAGCCAGGAAGTGATGAATCTCGCCCGATTGGGTAATAAATATTTGGCCGATCAGGAACCTTGGAAATTGATCAAAACAGACCCCAAAAGAGTGGAAGCCATTATGTTTACTGCATTGCAAATTGCTGCAGGATTAACGGTTCTCAGTGAACCATTGCTTCCTTTCACCGCTCAAAAAATGAAAGACATGCTCCAACTCAACGCCACTTGGGAAGATGTGTGTATTGGAGAACTTTTAGTTGCAGGTCACACACTCAACAAAGCCCAACTACTATTTGAAAAAATTGAGGAGGAGGCCATTGAAAAACAATTGGAAAAACTGAAAAACAATCGATCCCATGAAAACGAAAACAATGAAGTGGAGGAGGCCCCTAAAAAGATGATTACTTTCGAAGAATTTACGCAATTGGATCTCAAGACGGGAACCATTCTTGAGGCAGAAAAAATGGCCAAAACCAAAAAATTATTGGTCTTAAAGGTTGACTTGGGTCATGAGCAAAGAACGATAGTCTCTGGGATTGCAGAAAGTTATAGCCCAGAGGAAGTTGTAGGTAAAAAAGTTAGTGTTTTGACCAATTTACCCCCACGAGCCATTCGTGGCGTCGAAAGTCAAGGCATGCTCTTGATGGCAGAAGACCGTGACGGGCGATTGATTTTTATCTCACCCGAGGACAACAATACCCCAAGTGGTTTAAGTATACGGTAGCCCAGTGATACCTGTTGCTTTTGATCCTATTTATGTATTGCCCCTGCCAGAAAACCATAGGTTTCCTATGGAAAAATACGATCTGCTTCCCAAACAGTTAATACACGAAGGCACCTGCGAACCGGACGATTTTTTTTCTCCTCAACCTCTCCCCGATCAAGTCGTAAAAGTGATTCATAAGGCAGCATATGTGGATCGTTTAAAAAATCAAGAGCTTACCCAGTCTGAAATCAGAAAAATAGGTTTTCCCATTTCCCACCAATTGGTAGAAAGAGAATTAATCATTGCTGGGGGAACTTTACAAGGAGCACTGAAAGCCTTGGAAGGAGGTATTGCCTTTAATATTGCTGGTGGAACTCATCATGCCTATTCTACTCATGGGGAAGCTTTTTGTATGCTCAACGATCAAGCCATTGCTGCACGCTACCTTCTGGATCACCAAAAAGCCCAAAAAGTATTGATTATCGATTTGGATGTTCACCAAGGCAATGGCACTGCCGAAATATTTAAGGAGGAAGATCGAGTCTTTACTTTTTCAATGCACGGTCAAAAAAACTACCCTTTTAAAAAAGAAATAAGTGATTGGGACATCGCTCTTGAAGATAAAACCAATGACGAAGTCTATTTGAATATATTGAATGACACGCTCCCACGGCTGTTTAATCGTGTAAATCCTGACTTTGTATTTTATCTTTCGGGAGTGGATGTGGTGGCTACTGATCGATTGGGTCGATTGGGTATGAGTATTGAAGGGTGTAAGCAACGTGATCAAATGGTACTGGAATACTGTCACAAGCAATCACTAGCCATTCAATGCAGTATGGGAGGAGGTTATTCAAAGGACATCAAGTTGATCATTGAAGCCCATGCCAACACTTATAGGATAGCACAGCATATCTATTAACGCCAAGTTTGACTTTTGATGTTAAGGGTGGCAATAACAATATCTTTACGACTGATTTGCCCAACCAATCTATTCTTGTCCATTACAGGAAAACGCCTTCGAGAAGTTTTAAAAAACATTGAAGCCGCCTCAAAAATAGTCTTATCGGCATCGATGACATCAACCTTGGGGGTCATAAAATGAGCAACTGTTTTATCCAAAATCGGCAAGTTAAAATACCGACTGTCTGATATCTCTTTCATACAATCCGCCTCTGAGATTACTCCAATTAGATTTCCTGCTTTGTCAACCACTGGACCACCAGAAATTCGGTATTTGATGAATTTCTCCATCACATCATGAATGGATTGATCCTTGGTGAAAACCACCAAGTCACGTGTCATGATATCAGACACTAATAAAGTTTTATTTAATATTTTTGAACGGCTTGCTCTTTCTCCTTGAAAACTTTTTATCGGCATAACTCCTTATTTTTTGTTTCTCTTAATATAATGATTTTTAATTTATCATTTGATATTTTTGATTATTATCTAAGCAGGACTTTAAACGAAAATCAAAATGAAATGAGTATTATTGGGATATTAGGGGGTGGATGGTTAGGAACAGAGTTGGCCAGAAAAGCATTAGAAAACAAGCATATCGTTCGAGTTACCACCACCACACCAGAAAAATTAAACTTACTCAACAATAAAGGATACAACGCATCCCTATTAAAGATCGAGGAATCTGGCATTGATGGTAATCTCGATGTTTTTGAAGGTATTGATTTACTGGTCATTACGATTCCACCAGGTTTGAGAAAAAACCCCAAACGTAACTATGTAGCCATAGTAGAACAGATCATTGAAAAAATTGAATTTTTTAAGATCAAAAAGGTGTTGTATACCAGCAGTACAGGTGTCTATGGTTTTCAAGAAGGGATCATCACTGAGGAAAATGAATTGCTGGGTCAAACAACATCGACCCGACAAATCATAGAGGTGGAAAAAAAGCTCTTGGAAAATAAGAATTTTAAGAGCTGTATCGTTCGTTTGGGTGGGCTAATGGGACCCAATCGTCATCCGATTCACAGCTTGAGTGGAAAAAAAGATTTGCCTAATCCCCTGTCTCCCATTAACTTCATTCACCAACAAGATGCTGTAGCCATTCTCTTACAAATCATAGAAAATTGGAAGGGAAATCAAGTTTACAATGCTGTTACTCCCTTTCACCCTAACCGAAAAGACTATTACACACAAATGGCTAAAATAGCAAAGCTTCCCCCACCCACCTTTGAAAAAAAGGGAACTATTAGAGGTGTTATCAGTGCCAAAAAAGTAGTTGATGATTTGAATTGTCAATTTATAGTGAAAAACTTGTTAATATTAAATTAACGTTTGAGGAATCCTTGGGCTAAATTCTGTTTAAATTTACAAAAATCATAATTTGTCTAATTCGTCTAAATTTATTGCTTTACTTGAAAAGATGCTCACGCTGCTTAAGAATTCAAAGCTGGAGTATCTAAAAGCTTCGGATGAATCCAATCATCCAAAAGACAAACGCTACTTAAATATACAATCTACTTACAGAAACCGCTACTTTCAGGAAATCACTAAAATATTGAGGTCTTTTAATGTTGAGGTAGAAAATTTAGTGATTCATCGGCTCAATTTTGAAGAAATGGTGATTTCTTCTATTAAAAAACCCAATCATACCCATCTGCACAAATGCATTCAATATGATCAAAAGCTTTTGGCTTTATACGATGAAGCTCTTGCTCTTAAACCCAATACTTCTGGAATAAAAGCCCAACGAAATAAAATTTCAGATGCGGTTCTAGAAAGCACTTATTTTTTGGAGAATGCTGGTTTTATCTTAGAATCCTGAATTGTAGGCAAATCAATTCCTAGACTGTCCAATGGAATCTTGTTTTCTTCTGCCATACTGATCATTCTCTTTA
>Ga0209603_1003145_pt1 | contig 14483 bp, 8 predicted proteins | sample COGITO_mtgs_1206_FD_184812 | JGI IMG/M metagenome (GOLD analysis project Ga0209603, IMG submission 184812) | Pelagic marine microbial communities from North Sea - COGITO_mtgs_120607 (SPAdes) (version 2) | ecosystem: Environmental > Aquatic > Marine > Epipelagic ... | reverse complement strand
TTTTGAGGCCTGGGAGATCGTGTGATGATCTAATACAGCAGTGATTAGTTGCCATTCCGGAATCAGCCGCAAGCGCACCCAAGGAGACAGCGAAGATACATTGATTCTAGCATCAGGACCATACTCATAATTGCGAGTACGAGCGTAGGCCTCCCCCGCGCGTGGTATGAATTGGTCAAGGGCCTCGAGTGCTGCTTGTTGACTAAAATGAAACATGCCAAATGAAACGGATAAAAGGACTAATCCTTACCGACTGAAGACGCATCGCCTCACCCTGAAGCTAAGAATCAGCAACGATTTCAGCCAGAAAAATGACCGTCCACAGCACAGTTCGGACCCAATTATAAGTAATGAGTTTATCAAGCGTTTCTGGTGACGCTTCATTGCAGCTTATTGTATTATGGAGCGGCACAAATATGATGAATGTCGTTATCCAAGTGCTCAGCACCATCAACATCAGTAATCCATGAGCCCAGGAAAAATCGCCATACAATCGAAGCACGTGTAGCACAACTTGGGCGACCATTAAAGGCATCACAATTACTGTGATAGCTGGTGTGTAGATGCGATGCCACTGTAGGAGTGCTGATGAAGATAAATACTTGAAGCTTGGATACACGAGCAACTGCACCGCCCAAATGAGCACCAATAGTCCAAAATCGATGAGATGAAGCCAAGTCATGCCGTGTCATTCAATCTAGATGCATGACAGTCGCAAACCACATTTACAGATTATCAATAAATCCAGCAATTAAATGAGGTCTAAAAATCCATGCAAAACAAGTCATTGCAATACCATTGCAGAGCAGTAAAGACTCATCTTCCCTACTTAAAAGCGAGTCATTATTTCGTACCATAGTCTGATTTAACAACCGAGATTTGACAAACAGGCGGTTAACTATATTTTTATACTAACGTCTTTTAAGGGAGAGATTAAATAAGTACCTTCTTAACACAAAAGATGTCCTGATTCGGTTCTTCTGTATTTATTTAAGTTGATCTACTCTTCGATTAAACCCTACCCATATACTGATAGGAAAAGAAAAAAGGCCTCGGTAACCACACCGAGGCCTTTAACTGCATTCTACCCATACTACCATCAGGGTCTACATACCTGACGAAAACTATGCTTGTATAATTAACATTGTTTAATGTGAGTCAAGAGAAAATGTATACATTTACATTAATAATTAACCTCCCTTACACTGACGCTCCTAAGGACTTGTTGATTAATGATTTACCAATTAAATCAAAAAAGGCCCCGGTAAATTTTACCGAGGCCTTAACTGGTTACTACCCCATACTAACTAACAATAATAAAATGGTTATGATTTAGAATATAGACATGAAAAAGATAAGGTCAAGAAAATAGTGTATAAGCCCTATTATTTTTATCATTTTATCTTTATGTCAGTATTTACCTACAATCATAACATGAAATATCGCCACATGAGCCACTGGATGACCCGGTAAATTAATGCTTTCTTACCCATCTTGGATGGTAAGCGTATAGTGAATGGAATTATTCTACAACGGGGCGAGCAATTCTTATTTTTTGAATGATCCTCACACCCACCTCTGATCGCATAAAAACCTTCCAAAGGAGCCCCGTACGATGATTTTCAATCATCGGGGCAATAGGCCCCTGATCGATTGCTAAGAAGCCCGGTGATATCCACTCCTGACTGATATTAAATGCATCGTAAAATCCGAATGGCCCCCAAATATCAGGCCCTAGGTCGTAATAAAAGTGCTTCAAAGTAGCCATCGATTCTTCAGGTGTATAGGGCATCGCACACAATGCTGCAGTCGGAGTAATCGTACCATCATCGCGACTATGTTGCCCCACTCTAGGCTCATGTGCTTTATACCCATTCCGATTATAACTAGAGGTTAATCCCCAGACTAAATCACTATAGCCATCGTGCCCATTTGGATTATCGATCGCATAGCGATGGTGGATCAATGAGATCGCACGATTATTTTCATAATAATTAGTATAGAGATCATTCACCTTGGATGGATCAAGTGCCAGAAATGAATAGTGGGTAAAAAACAGTGGGCCACCCATTGCTGCGCCTACTGGCTGTGTGATGCCATAGTAGGTGCTACCATTTACATAATTATTTGCATCATTGACCCATCCCGAATAATAGTGGTCGACATGAATCGGATAAGTAGGCGAGGCCATCGCTAGCAAATAAGCGATCATACATTCGTTAAACCCATTGAATCTATGGTTCTTCTCGAAACCATAATCTGGGGACCAATGCCAAGTAAGGCTCGTAGTATTTGGTTGCAGATACCAACTCCACTCAGCTTCAAGCCACAGCTTGGTAATACGCTGCCGCAGCTCTACTTCGACCTCATTGTACCGATCGAAATATTCACGGACAGTTAGCATGCCTTGCATTAGAAAGGCAGACTCGACGACATCCCCACCATTATCCAGCTTGCCGTCGAATGGAATCGTCTCACCTGTATCCCCGCGTAAATGATGCGCCCAGATACCATGGTAACGCTCGGCCTTTTCACCCAAAAAAGTGACCATTTTTAATAAACGTAAAGCGGCCTGTTCTCGTTTTACAAACCCACGCTCGACTCCAACTAGGATTGTGAGCATGCCGAAACCAGTACCTCCGGTTGTAGTCGTATCCCGATGCCGCAGGTACCCCTCCCTGGCTAAGCCACTGACCGGGTGTCCGAAATGCCAAAAATACCGAAAGCAGGCTTTTTGAATCGAGGTGAGTAATAATTCATCATCACACTCAATTGAAACGGCAGATGTACCTGTCGACCCCTGGGTCTCAATAGAAAACCAAGCTTCTTTGGCTTGATCCCGCCGGACATTTTCAAAGCACCGCGTCACTCGATAGTAAAAGCGCTGGTCATTCACACCAGTATAATCACTATAGACATGAATCGAATGCGGATACGCGTTCAGTTTTAACCACGGGCCATCTGGATGTTCTGCACGATATATATTAAAGTGATCCTGATCGGTTTGTGATACGCGATCCCAAATCAAGTCAATGCGTCGATCGTGGCCTTCGGCATATAAACCCATCGGCGGCACATTCTCAAATGAGTCGAGAATCTTACTCAAATCAACCACCGGCGGCGGATCAACGAAATTAATTGGTGAGAAGAATTCACTACCAAAAAGGTTAGCTATACATAGATTTGGTAAGATAAAACTAACTGCGAATAGATTAATAAAATTCCTCATATTTTAACTATTTAATTGATAGTTTGAATAGTCTGAAATGCAAATTCCTATTGTACCATTTGCATACATAGGTACGAGCTGATAAAAGCTACTTTTTTTGTATACAGTGATTATCGCATGGAAACAGATATTTGAGAAGATTGGTCAATCGATTCTGTATTGAAGTCGAGTACTATTATTTAAGTTTGATATTGGTAAAACACGACGAGAGTCGAATGCACAAAAAAGGCCGAAGATAAAATCTTCGGCCTAATAGCAAATAACATTCTTAATTACAAAAACTACTTCGCACTAGTACGATGCCGCAGAGCAACAAAGCTCAAGGCTAGAAGGCCAGCGATCATGCTGAACGTTGCTGGTTCAGGAACAGCTGTTGCAGTAAAACTAAGTGCATCTAATGAAAGACGATCCACCGATATGACCGATGGTTGGTTAGCAAAGAAGACTACATCTATTTTTTCGGTGCCTGCTACGGTAGTGAATTCATCATCAAAGAGAGTTATGAAACCAGCTGTATTAGCTGTAATAAAGTTACTATGAGTCGGCTCAAAAACCCCTAATTGGACATTACTTGCATTCAAAAACCGAAACTTTACAAAAATGTCGTAATCATAAAGTCCTTCAGTGCCGCCCGTATTGTAAAAAGCGGTAACTGTTGATGCATAAGTTTTATTTCCACCAAAAGATTCGTTGTCTGAATCCATTATGATAACTTGTCCTACATTTGCATTTATGCCTGTTCCTATCCATTGATCTGTAGAGATCCGATCTCCATCAAAACGAAAAAAATCAGTGTTAAAATATGGAAGATCAAAGCCTGGCGCAAGCCCAGTCCAAGCATCTGATGCCGCATTAAGGTTATTGTTATCAAAAGTACTCTGCGAAAGTAAATTAGCATTCGCACTAGCCGTAAACAGCAATCCAGCGATTGCAGGGATAAGGATTATTTTTTTCATAATGTTCATGTTGTTATTATTTTATTGTTATATTATTTAAATATTATGGGCAATATACCCTACTAGTAATATAAGCTAAACCATTCATTAATTAAAATAGATGTCAAATAAAAATGTAAGTATTTACAAAAAAATATTTGCTCCTTAATTTGAGCTACCTGTTAGGCTAGCGTATTATAATAAATGGTGATTCGACGATTCTTGGTGATTGCTGATAGCAGCTGTGCCTTATCCACAATAAGGCCACCCATGCGATATGGATTATCCTGACGCAACGCTGGCAGTGAATGCTCTCCGACTGAGATAGATTCTACGCCGACTTGAAGGTTACCTACGCGATACTCGATTTCAATGGCTTTCCCGCACAATTCCCAATGCAAAACGGTACCGTCCATTTCAGCCGGGAGCACGGGATCAAAAACCCATGCATCTTTACACTCCCGTAAGCCAAACAAATGCCGAATCACTATTCCGGAATATAGGCCAGGGCCGCTGGAATATAAGCGCCAACCACCTTTTACCTGTATGGATCCATCTTTTAGTTTAGTGAAGTTCTTGGCGGCATCTGCACGATTAAGAAATGCACCATCCGAACTGCTGAAGTACATATTACTCTGCCGTAGATCTGCATTTGGAATCGATTTTTGAATACCAACAGGGCTGATCTTCATCAGCGCCTGTAACAAGCCCTCACCATCGCCCAGCATTGCCAACGCTTCTGCATAGCGAATATGTGCATGCACGTATTGAAGGCCTATCTCACGGCCGAAATTTGCAGCTGATTCAGCACGCTTGAAAAAGGTTTCAATACCGCCACTGTAGGGTGCAGGTTGATCCATCAAACGAACTCCATCTGGGTATTTCAGATGCGAGGCAATACACTGCATCTGATGATCTGCTTCCTCACGCGTGAGTAGGCCAGCAATAATCGAACGGGTCATAGGAATCAGACGATTCTGTATCTCTGTTCGTTGATCTTTCGGGTGCAATAAAGGCTCTGCTGTTTTGTAATCCTCATCATAAAGTAAGAATCCAGCGACTTGACCGTCGATCAAGACATGACGCCGAAAATCAGCCCGCACACGCGCTGACAAAACTGCGATACGTTCCTTCAATCCTGATGGGGGTAACACCGCATCCAATTCCTGTAGTGATTGAGCCAGTAAAGCCTGCGTCCAGCCACTTACTAGGCGCATTGCCAAATCAGTATTCACTGGCTGCAAAGAATCATCCCAATCACCCCCGCCGTAGCGTATCAACGCGGTTTCTGGAATGAATTCATGCTCAATACGATTTAACGCTTTGTTGATATGATCAGCAATAGTCCCCTGTTCGAACGACGAAGCATTAGTATTCATGACATATGGAACTACCACCTCAAGAATGCCAGTATCACCGGTTGCATCAAGATAGAGGGCAAGCGCCTTCAACGGCCACACCACAATATCCCCATGTGAATGAAACTGCATAATATCAGCATACTCATCGTGCATGAACCACTGTGGCCAATCACCATTGTCTGCATATTGCGCCGCAAATGTTTTGAGCAAGACACTACGAGCCAAATTATGGTGTTGTAGTGCTATAAAATATTCAAGTGGACCTTGGCAGGCATCACGTGTGCCCCACGCTGCACCCGAATATTGCTCCAGTCCATGTGGCGAGGCATAATGAATCAAAGCATTGTGAGCATACCAGCGCAATGTGTCATTAAGGCGCGCCACAACGTCGGACTGCCCCGAGCAATCAAACCCGCGGTTAAAGTCATTCCACAAGTCAGGACAAGGCACTAATGATGCAGAATTCAGTTTTGCCAACACATCCGTGGTGCCTTTGTGTGAAGCAGCGAGGCTAAGGTCTATTTGCTTAGTTGCTTCAGTCTGAAAGACCAATATAGGATCCCCCCTAAGGCCACCAATTAACTCAGAGCCACCAACGTTTCTCATGTCTGTCGCCTCTGACCAGGACATGCCGAAGGAAAGATTGATACCACGTTCCCGTTGCTCGCCTAGTGAGAGATCAGCAACAGTTAACCAGCGCTCAAAGTCTGAGACATCCAAACACGCATTTAAATCAGCCTCATTTGGCCCCATGACTAATTCATTGGTGACTAGAAAACGACGGGCAGGACCAGTGGTAGAAGCATGAAAATTGATCACATCTCGATCTCCATCGAGTGCAACACGAACTTTAATCACTTCATCCTCTAGCACATATAGCCATGTACAAGCGTCGCGCTGCATTTCAAAAATGGATGGCGTACCCAGCAACTTCCAACTCTTATTCACTTCAAAGTAGAGTCGCATACCAGCAGCGCGCGAAAGCCCCAGTGGTTCTCTGGGTAAAGAGTTTATTTTATGAAACGAGGTATTTCCGTAGACTATCTGGGCCGAAAAAACACCTGTCATATAAACTGTAGTTGCGAGCACCTCACTCATAGAATCAGTGTCCGCATTGCCAACAAGAATGCTGCCATGAGGGCGCTCAACCAGTGTCTCTTTCGCCCGAGTCACTATATGCGACTCTAAATCATAGAAGAAACTCAGCACTCCTTGTTCGGTGCTTTCCACATGTCGCCACTGATGTGGGTACATCTCCTGTAACTCAGTACGGCATAAGTCGCGACCGTGTACCCTATGGGACGGCAACAAATGATTGGGGAGTGGCGATAAATCTAATTTTATAATCTCATTTAAACGATCAGCAGCAACCCAACACATGCGGCCAATTTCAGCCAGATCCGCATCAGATGAGGCAGTCGAATGGTCGGGCATATACGCCAATGCAAAACGCGCGCGTGTCGAATCTCCCAAGGCTAATTTTATAGGCCTTGATTGTAATGTGGCGCAACTGAACTCGTATTGATAGCATCGATTGACTAACGTTTTATTCAGGAGTCCAGATGGCTCATTTCCACAGCGGTACGCATTGCCAAAAACATCAAATGCATCGGTGGCATAGCTCTCTGCCCCAGTCAAGCAGGCGGCAATCAGCCATGGATGCTGATCCGCTTGTTTCAAATTCTGCCGATAAGTTAATACGGGGCCAAATGTAGGATCCTGCATCACAGCCTCATCGACATAATGAGCAGTATATGCTTCGTTGCTTAATAATGCATCTCTCGAAGCTAAGCCTATATCTTGAAACCAAACCGTATCGACGACAATGGCTGCAGGAGAATCGTTCTCGATGGTAACATCCCAAAAAAACATTTGAGTTAGGGCATCCACATACAAGGATAAAAGTATCGTACAACCTGCAACTGTACCTTCCCACTGGGCAATATGTTCCTCACATCCAAATGACGTCAGCTTACAGTTTACACCCAATAGTGTGTGTAATTCGATGGAATCACCATCATGCACACGTAAGAATAAGTGAGCGAGTCCGCCATCTAGCGGATCTCCGGATGATCTACTGATCAGAACATCACCAGCAGTGATGCACAAAACTTGCCCCCGATCATCAATAGAAACGCTAAACTTATTGCGATCACCTAGAGTTTTGTGACAGGCCGTAGATTTCGAAAATTTACTTTGGTTTAATAACATAGACTATGTAAATATTTGCATCTATAGCTTGAGAAGCAATACTTAATATATTCAAAAATGACCCATTCACGTAAGAGCCAGCAAAGTAGCTAACAGTAATTTAGCACTCTACGATAATTTTACCCAAGCTTACTTTGTACAGCAAAGAATAAAAAGAGCACCAGCTTGGTAAATTAATGACCTAGCAAAACTTAAATGATATTGTTTAAAATCTAAATAGGTAACTGGTTTAGATTATATTAGTTTAGATACTGAAATATGACTGCGTTCTTAATAATATAAGTCGACGCGTATTGCATGAAAACAAGATCTATAAGAGTTATAATTACACTCTACATTTAATCTTTTTAAGTAAATTCTTGACAAAAATGGGCCTCCTTAATACGCAATAAGTAAATATTTACATTTAATTTTAATAAAAAATACCTATGAACATATCTCATAATATCCAAACCTTGTTTGTTGTATTATTAATCACTACCACAATTTTTAATCTCAAAGCCAATGCTGAGCGGGTCATTGGTGAAATGATGATCAATCCATTTTTTGATGAGAATTATGATCATTGGGATTTCTCTGGGGACTGGCGCGATGACAGCGGGCAAAGTCGTATTGTATATGAAATTAGCCAACATAACGTCGGCTTTCCCGCCGCTGTAGGCCGGGCTAAACACATTAGTTTAAATGTACATGATAGCGGCGCTACAGAAGCACCTTCCGCAGTCTTAACTTCATTCATTTTCAATCCACCCTATATTAGTGTTTACGGATCAGATCTAGTTGGGAATGAAGCAAGTTATTCACTTTATTTCGAAATTGATATCCTTACCGACTCTAAAATCTATCGAGCAAAGAGTCAGGAATTCAATCAACCTTGGAATTTGCCCCAAGGTGATCTCCATCCTAATTTTAAATGGTTACAAAATAATGATTTCCCGGGTAACCCATTCGATCACTTTAGTGGCGGAATGCCCATCGAAAGAATTCAAGAAGTTTATTACAAAGCGATCATGGAAGTCAGGAATCCAAACCACATAGGCAGTCAACCTGCCTATATTACTTTAGATAACATGTCGCTGACCTTTGAAATTGAGATTGATTAGATCAATACATTGCCGCTGCCACTGCACCCTTTATTCCAAATCCACTTTTTAAAATTAAACATATTAATGAAAACTAATTCACACTATTCCACAACAACGCTTTCGATCACCTCAAAGGTCTCCTTATTCATTGTATCTTGCTTTGTGATCCTCAATTGTTCAACAGCTAGTGCTGAGCCTCTAACAGGCATCGAAGCGCTGCCTAGAATGCTGCGCGTGGATTTAATTTGGGAGCATAATGGCGACGCCACTCATTACGAAGTGGCGCGTAGTGAATCCATTGGTGGTCCATTCAAGGTGCTACCAAATCCACTACCTTCACTTTTCATCTTTACTGATTACATCGGTCAACCAGATAAAACCTATTTCTACCGCATACGCAGGATTGAAAACGCTAATCAATCGTCACCAAGTCAATGGTCAGAAACAGTCTCAGCAACAACCCTTCCCTATGATCGCTATGGGTTTCTTACCGAAGTTCAAGAAGCTTGTTTCCGCTACTTTTATAATTTCTCACACCCAATCAGCAATTTACCAAGAGAAGGCATCAAGAGAGTGAATTCATGGTCTTCAGACACCATTTCTGGTGTAAGCACAGGGATGTATTTTTTTAATATGGCAGTTGGCATTGAACGCGGTTTTGTGTCTCGCGAAGTTGCCGTAGAGCATGTAACGACTGCACTCGATTTTCTAATTGAAAAAGCCGATCGATTCCATGGCGCATTTCCTCATTGGTTAAATGGGGAAACTGGAGCTGTTATTCCTTTTTCAACCAATGACAATGGCGCTGATATCGTCGAAACTGCAATCCTAGCTAAAGGGTTAATTTTTGCTCGCGAATATTTCGATGAAGATACTCCTAATGAAACACACATTCGCGAGATAGCGGATAATTTATGGCGAACCATTGAGTGGAATAAGTTTATCAATGAGGGCGCCCTTGCCTGGCATTGGTCACCAAATGCTGGATTCAGCAAATTATCAATCGTAGGTTTTAATGAAGCGGAGATCGCTTATATTCTCGGAGTGGGTTCTCCACTGCACTCGATCGGACCGGAATTATACTGGAATGGATGGATGAATAAAAACCCGAATTACTTTAACACTAGACTCGTCGCTGGCGTAGATTCTACTATCGAACTTCAACTAGGTAAGGATTATGGGATGCCGATGTTCTTAATGCATTATTCCTACATGGGACTGAACCCGAAGATAATACCAACTCCGAATGGCACACTCTTCGAAGAATTTGAAAAGCTAACTCTAGCCAATCACGATTATTGTAAGTTAAATGCTGGACGATTTGCAGGCTACACAAACATGTGGGGCTTAACTGCGAGTTTGGATCCCGACGGATACAAAGCTCACGAACCAATGCATGTTGACAATGGGACTATCTCACCAACAGCAACCCTGGCATCAATGCCATATCAACCTGAACTCGTAATGGATATGATGGAAGCTGCCTATTTGAATTATGGTAAAATGCTTTGGGGGCCATTTGGGTTCTACGATGCATTTAATTTTAGTAGAAACTGGGTAGCTGATGGGTATATCGGCATTGATGTTGGCCCTATTGGGCCCATGATTGAGAACTACAGGAGCAATTCGTTGTGGGATGAATTTATGCAGGCACCAGAGATTAAAAGTGCACTCGAACTAATCTGGGGTAAATCCGATGATTCCATATCCCAAGAAACTATACCCAATGAAGCTGCATCCGATAAATTAGCATCCGATAAATTAGCATCCGATGCACTCAAATCCGATGATAGCACATCAGGTGAACCTAGGTTAGAAGCACTCAAATCTGAGGATAGTACTGAGGATTGATGCTAATTAATCTGCTTGATTGGCTAAGCAGTTTTAGCATCACTTGCAGTATCTCTTGTGCCCAGGGTTACTAAATCTAGAGCAAATTGCTGGTATTAAAATTGTGTTTCCAACCATAGGTTGCTTCGCTACCTAAATGTATATGTGGGCGACTGAGATAGTGAGCATTAGCCAATCAATTTTGATGTTCAGCAAAAAAACAGCAAGGATGACTCACGGGCGCATGATTTAATTTACTAATTTTTTCTTACCTAATAACCGGAAAATATAGTTAGCTTAGCAGTCCGTAAATAATGCTTATATTAGCACTATTAGATTGCATTTTGATTCCCAGTTAATAGGGTATACATCCTATTGAAATTATAATAAAAACACTATTTTATTGACTTGAAAAATAATAAAGTAAATATTTACATAATTATTTTTTATTGTGAAACTAATTTTTTACCACCAAATTTTACGTGCATACCTTAAATGACTTCAGTTGTTAAAATTAAGCAACAGCAGAACCATGGCTTTGCACTGGTCATCGCTCTGTCTTTGATGGCATTTTTACTTTTATTAACCCTATCTGTAACTACCCTCATTCGCGTTGAATTTAAAACTGCTGAAAATTCAAAATCGACCGGCCTAGCTCGTCAAAATGCATTATTAGGGCTAAACAACGCCTTAGGGGTCTTACAGGCGACAGCTGGTAATGATCAGCGAGCTACAGCAACAGGCGATCTCTGGAACTCGCCAGCTGTAGGCACTGAAAATTTGGTTGGGGTCTGGAGTACTGAGGACAACGATGGTGATGGTAAACCTGATGGTAACTTTGTTCGTTGGCTTATCTCCAATGATGATGCGAATAGCACTGCATCTTCGAAGACTGACAGCCTTACTTTTATTTCTACAGATCGACCAGTAATAAACAAGTTAAGTGGTGGATATTCGGTGACCAAGCCTGATTATGTTGCTTTGGTGGGAGCAGGTAGCGTCGCTCAGAGTGATCCACTACAGAGTCCACAAGCTGTTGTTGCCCAAAAACTACCGATTCAGGGTCATTCGGGAAATACAAGCGGGAAATATGCATGGTGGGTAGGCGATGAGGGCATTAAGGTCCGTGCAAATCTGATCGCTGACAACAACGCTCTATATCCAACACTCTCCGTGCAACGCAGTGGTGTCGAAACCATTCCAAATCTTAATTTTATTCCACAAAATGATTCTGCACTAGATAAAGTATCAAGTAACGAAGAATTACTCATGCTTCCTGGCATTACCACGACACCGACTGCGATAGAAAAGGCGGCGCTAAAAGAGAACTTTCATAACCTTAGCTTTTGGTCCACAGGACTTCACACCGACACCAAAAACGGGGGCCTCAAACAGGATCTATCGTTACTGTTTGAAATGCAGGACCAAGAGTATGATTCGTCGAGTGGCGACTTTATGACATCGATCATTGAGCAAGGGCTTGATTATTTGGGCGCGCCGGGCCCGAAAGAAACCCTCCCCTTACTATTCAAACAGCAAATAACAACTGGCGATGGTTTCATCTATGGCCCATCCTTTGACCTATTGAGAGACTACTACCGCCTCTACAAAGGAATCAAACCACTTACAGCGGCGACCCAGCCCACTCTAGATCGAAACTGGAGTCACACCTACTTTCCCGGTAAGGCGTGGTTCTTGGCTAATGGTGCAGCAACTGAAAATAAGGCATGGGGAAAGACCTTGGCAGCACTCTATTGGCGCGTGCATACCTCGACGAACTCGCCACACACGAACAAAATCGCCACTATCCCACCTAATTCTAATGGTGGACGGTACTACAATCTTGACCCGCAAATAAAAGTAGTTCGCCCGACGAAAGGAGCCTATCTGCCCTATCTATCACGATTCACCTTTTTCGCTTCAACAATTGCTAGCGATCCCAGCGGTGCTACTGGTGTGAGTGCAACCGGTCCTTACGATGTTGAAATGTTGCTGCAACCTAACATCGCATTGCATAATCCTTACAACGTGCGCATTGAAGCCCCAAGTATGCGATTTTTGATCTCTTTGCGTAACGTGCAAATCAGTGCTTATCGAGGCGATTGGACCAACTCCCTCCATACAACTGGTACTGGCTCCATTCCTAGCTTATTAGATACGGTATTTTCAGGAGGTTATGATAATCCTAATAACCAATTTACTCATGCAGACGCCAATGTCGGAGAAATGGTGATGGTTGTCCCTCAAATCACCTATGATCCTGGCGAGATTAAAGTATTCACTGCAAATACATCTGTAGCAGCGTGGGCGTCTTCACTAGACTTGTTTGAAGTTGGCACGAATACAAATACCAATGGTGGCATTAGACTTGAAATCTCTAACCATAGTTTTCCATGCGACCATGACAACAACCAGGAATCAGCGGGTCTTGAGCTATTTAAGGAGATACCCGCTACTGCCAATTTCGCTACTAAATTATTGGTCGAAAATTGGTTTAAGGTTGGTTACGAAATTTGGAATAATGATCTTGGGGGATACGACACTGCTGGTAGCTATTTTGCATATTTAAACGATACCAGTACAGGAATAACTGGTAATAATGCTACTTTAACAAGCGGACTTAATACATCATTAGCGCGGCCTATCAGTGAATACATAGACAATGCGATACCAAACATCGTTCTCGATTTTTTCATCAAGCCGCTTGATTTTAATGATCCAAATCTGACTAGTGTAAGCGAAAAAACATTTCCCAATTTCATTCTTTCAAATCCCCTCGCTGCATCATTTAGCAGAGGCGGTGCGGCTGATTTCGAAGCTGGTGGACTTACCAACCTAATCCAAATTCAAAGCGAACACATTGGATCAAATACACTGATGTTTAATCTATATACGGCAGACGGCGGTACTTGGGGTTACAATCATGGAAGTTTCGGTAGCTCGCGCGCGGTAATACTTGAGATTCCACAAGCTCCCCTGCAGTCGATTGGACAACTTCAACACGCCTCTCTGTCAGCTAACGCCTATCATCCTGCAATGAATATCGGGAATTCTTTTAGCAGTCCATACATAAGCATACCAGCTAAGACTTATGAACGCCGTACAGTTGATATCGATAACGTAGCACGTGAATACGTTTTTTATGATCTCCCCTACTTATCAAATGAATCAATCTGGGATCGCTACTACTTCTCCTCGATCGCTCCCCCTACTTATCAAATGAATCAATCTGGGATCGCTACTACTTCTCCTCGATCGCTCCGAGGTCGGGAGACAGTAGTTACAGCTCTAACAATCCTTCAAGCACAACAGATCCATATGTTACTGATATCCCACAACTAATTGATGATGTCGTTAACAAACAAGCGACTTTTAACAATCCTCGTATGCACATATTGCCCACGGAGCAAACAACTGCTCAAGTCAAACAACAGCTGCAGGACTTTCAGCAGTCTGCTGGCAATCTGTGTATGGCTGGGGCATTCAATATCAACTCTGCATCGGTCGAAGCGTGGAATGCACTACTTGCAGGTTATCAATCGATTGCAGTTAAATATTATAATGAAGTAAATGGCTATACCGAAGATATTGCCACCCAAGCAGCTGCAAAATTTGTCCGTCAATCGGTACCTGCAAATAGTGGTACACCTGCATCCACGATATACAATGACGACAGTGTATGGTCAGGGTTTTTGACACTAACGAATGTAGAGCTACAAGGTCTTGCCATGCAAATTGTGTCTGAGATCAGAGCGCGCGCCTCAAATCGCGGAGGAAGTGATACAACTCCAGTGCCCTGTTTAACACTCGCTCAATTCGTAAATCGCGAACC
>Ga0209603_1003142_pt1 | contig 14492 bp, 10 predicted proteins | sample COGITO_mtgs_1206_FD_184812 | JGI IMG/M metagenome (GOLD analysis project Ga0209603, IMG submission 184812) | Pelagic marine microbial communities from North Sea - COGITO_mtgs_120607 (SPAdes) (version 2) | ecosystem: Environmental > Aquatic > Marine > Epipelagic ... | reverse complement strand
TCGATCGCTTCAAGGAAGTCAACGACACGCTCGGGCACCAAGCCGGAGATCAGGTGCTCATCGAGTTCTCCACCCGTTTGGCCGCCGAGCTGGAATTCATGGACGTGCTCGCTCGCTTCGGCGGCGACGAGTATGCCGTGCTGGTCAATCGCAACAGCGATCGCGAGGTCCTGCAGTTGGCTCAGCGGCTCGTCGAGGCCTCGAGGGTGCCGTTCGTGCTGGGCGGCTTCAACGTGGTCGTGGCTGCCAGCGTGGGTGTGGCACCGATCAAGTTAGGCGACACCACGAACGACGTCGTTCGGCGCGCCGACATCGCGATGTACGCAGCGAAAGCCCAGCACACCGGATGCGAGATGTACAGCGTCGATATCGATCGTCGAACGCCCGAGCGACTCTCGCTCCTCGGTGACCTACGCGTTGCCCTCGACCACGACGAACTCGAAGTGCACTATCAACCCAAGCTCGACCTCGCGACCTCAACAGTCATCGGCGTCGAGGCACTCGCGCGGTGGCGCCACCCCGGGCGCGGTTGGGTGCAACCAGACGACTTCGTTCGTGTTGCTGAGGAGACCGGATTGATTAAGGCGGTCACTGATCGAGTGCTCGCTCTGGCCATTCGCGACGCTCGCTCTTGGCTTGATGCCGGATTCGACCTCACGGTCTCCGTCAACCTGTCGACCCTCGATCTCGTCGATGAACTTCTTGCTGACCGAATCGAACACAGGCTGAACGAGCACAACCTAGATCCAAGTCGGCTCACGCTCGAGATCACCGAGTCGTCGTTGATGCTCGACACTCCGCGCACAATGTTGACCGTTGAGCGACTCGCCCAGCTGGGCGTCATGTTGTCGCTCGACGACTTCGGGACGGGCTATTCATCGCTCAGCTATCTCCGTCGACTCCCCGTGGCAGAGCTCAAGATCGATCGGAGCTTCATCAGTAACCTGCTCCTCGATCCGCAGGATGAGGCCATCGTGACCTCGACCATTCTGCTGGGCCACAACCTCGGCCTCAAGATCGTCGCGGAGGGCGTTGAAAGTGCAGAGGTCTCGACACATCTCCTCAAGATCGGGTGTGACGTTGCGCAGGGCTTCGGCGTCTCCCGGCCGCTGCCAGAATCCAAGCTCCTGACGTGGATCGATACCACCGAGCATTTGATCCGATGTATTGCGATGCCGGACCACGCCCCAGCCTGATTTGGCCAACCGCACCCCTGATCCCTCGCCACGGTTCGTTACGCTCAGGCATGACCAGCCAAACGGGAGAAGGACACCATGCAGACAACCGAACTCGATGACGCCGTTCCTGGCCTCGCAATGGCGCGTGAATGGCCAGCGCTTATGTTCGTTGGCGTCATCACCGTCATCATGGGTGTCATCGTGCTTGCCTGGCCCAGCCAGACGTTGGCTGTCATCTCCGTCCTCATCGGGATCCAGTTCATCGTGTTCGGCCTGTTTCGTCTGATCGAAGCGTTCGCCGGTGAGACCGCCGGGGTGGTCGGGTTTGTCGGTGTGCTGCTCATGATCAGCGGTGTGATCGTGTTGCGCAACCCGTACGAGACTGTCGCCATCCTCGCCACAATTCTTGGCGTTGTCTGGATCGTCTCGGGGTCGATCGACGTGGTCGCCGCAATCGCCGACCGCGAATCGGGTGGCCGGGGCCTCCGCGTTTTGAGAGGCCTGGTCGCAGCGATCGCCGGCATCGTCGTCGTTTCGTGGCCGGCTCCGACCGTCACCGTCATCGCTTGGATCGCAGGCCTTCAGCTCGTCATCTTCGGACTGATCATCATCGCCACTGCCTTCTCGTTCCGGACCTTGGTCGACGACTGAACGCGTCGCTCTTCGCATGGCCTCCGCGTCGCAAACGTTCCAAGGCGGCGTGAGCACGGGTGATGCTCGGGCGGTCCCCGCTCAACTTCTCGTCGTCTCCTGGAACGTGCAGTTTGGCGTTGAAGCCGCCGCAGCCGCCGCAGCGCTGCTTGAGTCCCCGCAACTCCGGGACGCCGACCTGATCCTCTTGCAGGAGATGGATGAGCAAGGCACCGAGCTTGTTGCGCGAACGGTTGGGCTCGAGTACGTGTACGTCCCGGCCTCGGTGCACCCTCAGACCGGCCGCAACTTCGGCAACGCTGTGCTCTCGCGTTGGCCACTGACCGACCCCGGAGTGGTGTCGCTGCCTTACACCTCAGCCGTGCAAGGCCAACCGCGGCAGGTGGTGCATGCTGTGGCACACGTCGGCCCCGTGCGCATCCGCGCCTGCAGCGTGCACACCGAGGTCGCCACGCTGAGTCCGGCCAAGCGTCGCAGGCAGTTCGCTGCCATCGGTGACGTCACCCGTGCAGGGCAAGACGAACTGCTCGTCATCGGTGGCGACTTCAACACCCTGACTCGCCGCGGGATCGAAGCCGTGACCTCCCGGCTTGCATCAATCGGTGCGGGCCGCGCGACCGAAGGTGCGGGTCCGACGTTGCGGAGGGGAGGCCGAGAATTCTCCCTCGACCACATCTATGCGCGGTCACTCACACCAATGTCATGCGGGGTCGTCGCCGGCCTCGGCGCCAGCGATCATCGTCCACTGTGGGTCCGTCTTGTCCCTCAGGCCATTGCGTACGACAGCGCGTCCGTTGCCGACTGAACTTCTTGACGCCGCTGGGACACGGTGTTGGTGCTCTCGGCGATCAACTGCTCCATCTCTGAGGCTTTCGGATCTTTACGAAGCTGCACACTGGTCTCCAGCGCACCGCGCAGACCTGCGACATTGATCGACAACGTACGCAACGCTTCGCTCAGGTTCGCATGCTCAGCGCTGTTGGCCAACGCCTGGCATCGATTCTCTAGGTCTACGGCGCGGGTTCGCACGGTCTGCCAAGCCAGCTCGAGCTGTTGCACATCCGTTGAGCGCAGCACGTCGATGCTGCCCTGATCGGCCAGCCAACGGCTCAACCCGACAATCTCGCCGGCAGACCGACGGCTGGCGCTCTGTTCCGCCTGCTGCTTGCCCGAGCGACGCGATGCGTACGCAACGAGACCGGCAATCAACGCGAAACCAGCAAGCGCGATGAGGATGATCGCAAACCACTGCTCGCTCGTCAATCCACTGTCGGATTCACCCTCGTCCGGCGTCTCCGCCGGCGGCTGCTCGGGTTCGGGAGCAGGCTCCGGCTCGGGCTCGGGTTCTGGAGCCGGCTCGGGCTCGGGTTCTGGAGCCGGCTCGGGCTCAGGTTCGGGGGCTGGCTCGGCACCGCCGCCGTCAGCTGGGACAGTGACACCGCCACCTTCAAGCGGTGACGTGCCGTCGCTTGAGCACGCACCGAGCAGCACGAGCGAACCAACAACAACGGCGCAGCTGCGGCGAATGCGCCGTGTGGCAATGGTGTTTCGTCGGCTGGTCATTGGGCCCAGCCCGCACTGACGTTGGCCTGAACGTCGAATTGAACGGTAAACATCATGATTCTTCCTCCGAAATATGTCCGCGACAGAGCGCCGTATCCCCACATGTTGCCATCGCTGAGCACGCGAGACAGGGACCCAGCGTCGGAACAGGCGCACCCTTGCGACCGGGAGGCCGTAGCACCCGCGGCCGAGTGTTTGCTCAGATGTACTTCTGCTTGGTCAGCCAGTTGAACGAGAAGAATCCCAAGACCGGAGGGAGGTAGGCCGTCGCCACGCGGTGGACGATCGCGATTGACACAGCCTGTTCGGCCGGGATCCCACCCGCCGTGAGCAACCCGCTCATCGTGGCCTCGGCGACGCCGATCCCTCCCGGAACCGGCGCCAATCCCGAAAGAAGCCCGGTTCCGACGCTCACGAAAATAATCGCCGCAAACGGAAGCGACGCTCCAAAGGCAGCCAACGTGGCAGCGAGAGCAAGGGCACCGATCAGTTTATTCAGTGTCTCCCCAGCAAAGATCCGTCCGAGTATGCGCGGCGACAGAACGATCTCCCGGACCGACGTCATCACCTCAAGCAACACCGGTACGACCTTGTTGCGGAACTTGGGCATCGCCAGCACGACCACCAAGCCGACAACGACGACCGCAATGGCGATCGCGATGAGCCCACCTGCGTCGAAGTCGGTGAGCGAATCCGTCTCCACCTCACGGCCGATCGCCCACGCACACAGCACCAGCAGAACTACCTCCGCAAGGAAACCGATAAATCCGATCACGGGGCCCTGGGTCGTGGCAACCGCCAACGACACACCAAAGTTCTGGAGGAATCTGATGTTCATGCCAACTGAGCCGACAACCGACGGCACCACCAGTCCGATGAAGCTCTTTGCCGACTGCAGCAACATCGTCGGCGAGAACGGCAACGGCTGGTTGACGACTGCTTTGAGGCTGATGTACTCAGTTGAATAGCTGGCGACCTGAATGAGGAACGCAACCACGAGCCAAGCCAGCGACGCGTTCTGCACTTCGTCGACAAGCGTGTCAAAGCCGACATCTGCCACTTGGCTGATCAGTGCGTTTGCAGCGATGACAGCCGCCAGAGCGATGAAGATCTGACTGACCTTGACGCGTTTGACAGCAGCCAGTTCGGGTGCTTCGGCGCCGAGTTGTTCCGCAAGATCACGCCGCAGCGTTTCGGCCTCCACGTCGGCGGCCTTCAGCTGTTTGCGCAGCTCAGGCTCCAGCGCAGCTTCCTGTACGAACGGCAACGCTGACACCAGAACGTCACGTTCGACGACGTCAATGGCCGCAACAACTGGCCGCGTGGGTCCCGCCACGATCGCCTGAGTCGCAAGCATCGACGCTACGTCGCTGGCAATCTGCTGGTCGGTGGGGAACATCGACGCTTTGTTCAGTCCAAGGAGTTCCACAGTGTCAGGCAACACTCTGACCGACTCCTGTTGAAGTCCGCCGTGGGTCATTCGGGCCCCGGTATGCAGGGCGCGTAGCTCGCGCCAGGCTGACCGGAGCATTGCATCGTCAGGATGATCGAACGGTTCGCCGACTGGGCCGACCGACACGAGCAGCACGTCACCTTCGCTGCCTTGACCGACGCCGACGATGGCCGGAACGTGCACACCAGCGTCGCGCGCTGTCAGCACGGCGAGTGCCTCGCGTTGCGCCTGCTCGGTCCGTCCGCTGCGCGGTGACGGACCTGCGCTGCGGTACCACAACGACCGCCAAACCCGTTCTGCGCTCTGTTGACTCTCAGCATCGATGCCGTAGATCTTGATGTCGAGCGTTGTTCCGTCGGGCGCCACTGCCGTTGCCAGACCAACCGTGCCGGGCTGTTCGTCCCGGTAGGCGAGGTCGGCAACCGCGATGCCTGCGCCATCGAGTGTTGTCTGGAGTCGTTCGATCGACGGCAGTCCTTCGGGCGACCCGTACACCAATCGAACGAGCGCAACGCTGAAGAGACCCAAGGAGAGAGCCCCAAACAACGCTGTTGGTGTCGTGAGTCCGAGCAGCACGGGGCCGATGACCCCGGCGGCGATCATCCAGCGCAACAGCCGTTGCGCGTGGGAGTTGACGTATCGCCCCAGCACGAGCGCGACGATGACAACGAGCATGGGTCGTAACGTGGGGTAGGGCGGGATTTCTTCGGTCGCAACAAACTCCGGGAGGAGGTCCGGCCAGGCTTCGGAGACCACCCGCGCTCCGATCAAGCCGAGCATTGTCGACACGAAGACTGCCCAAAAGAGGTCCCGAAGAAGCCCCCGGCCGAGCGCTCCGCTGAACGGGCTCAGCACGATCAGCAGCAACGCGACGATTCCGGCCCCGCTGTAGGCGATCCATGAGATGGTCCGAATCCAATCCGGGAGATCGGAGAAGAACTCGAGTACGCGTGCGTCAAGCGGCGGGTTGTTCGATGCAGCCCATCCGAGCAGCACGAATGACGCTGCCGCTGAAATCAACCGAGCGACGTCGGAGGGGCGGCGACGCCGAGGCACCCCAGGGTCGGACAGAAAGAGAGGCGCTTTGGTCAACGCCTGGGCACTGACCTGCCCAGAAGCGAGGAAAGAACGTTCTGACGCAGCGGATATGTCACCGGTCTCGTTGTTCGCTTTCCTCACGGCATCCTCCCACGCTGTCCGATACAACCTGACACACCCGATCTCCTCAACCGGCCCTTACTGCTGCTCCGTCGCGACCGACTCCGACGCTGGACGACGAGTGAAGACGACCTCGGGTACCACGCGATGATATCGATCGAACATGGTGACGATCAACGACAAGAGCAAGACGAAGAACACCGTCGCTGCTTCATTCAACCGCTCGCCCCCACTGCGAGCCAGCGCGATGAACACCAAGGCGGCGGCCAGGTTCACGACCGCCATCACCGCAAACTCCCCCGCTGTCGTCGCCCAGCTTCGGCCACGCTGCGCAAACCGGAAACCCACGAACGAGTTGGCGACGATGACAAACGACACCGCCACGACCGTGCCCAGAATGTTGTTGTCGTTTCCCGGCAGCATCTGAGCAAAGATGATCGTCACCATCGACACCAAAGCAATCTTCTCGAACGTGTACCAACTGAGGATCGAACGCGGTCGGTCCGGAACCTCGGCCAACTCCACTTGACGAATGGTCTTGTCAACATCCATGTTGAACGACCAGTCCGGCGCCGGTGCATCCCGCGAAATCTTTCTGACGGCGAAACCGATAGCGATGCCGACAACGACAAGCAATCCGACGAACCAGAGGTTCTCGCTGATCGCTGTTCCCCACGATGTCGAGGTGGACACGCCGAAGACGTCTTCTTTCATAAAGTCGGTGAAGTCAAGTTGTGCAATGTGAATCCACCATTCCTGTGGCAACTTGATGAAGATCCAGATGAACGCAGCCATGCCGATGACCTGACGTCGATTGAGCCGTGCCGGGTTCCACCAAAGCCGGACGACCTCGTACGCAATGAAGAAGTACTCGAAGGTGTTTGGGAAGATGATCAGGAGCGCTCGAACGTCAAAAAGTTCAAAGAGCAGCACACCGATCAACCGGTAGTACCACAGGAACCGGGCAACACCGAAGGCGAACGGATCAGTCCAGTTGCGCAAGGTCGACAGGTACGCAATTGTCAGGTAGTAGATATCGAGGGCCTTGTCGTAACCCTGATAACCGGTGAGGTCGAGGTCCGTGTTGTTCTGAAAGATCGTCTGATCCGCGGCGTCGATGACCAGCGCGGCCAGGATCGCCGGGAGCGGAAAGCGCGGGATGAGCAGGGGGACGAAGAGCCGCAACCCGACGACAACGACGAAGATCAACAGATCAGTGGACACACAACACCAGTTCTCGCACGCCGGACATCATGACACGCGGACCCAACACGTCCTCGCATGCCCGACGGAGCACCGGCAGCGGCGATCGAACCGATAGGGTCGGCGACCATGTTGATTCTCGCCATCATCATCGGCGGCATGGCCGTTGGATGGATCGCTCAATTCCTGCTGGGTCGCAACTCCCGTGAAATCGACTGGAGGATTGCGTTCCTTGCAGGCATCGGCGGCTCGTTCGTCGGCGGACTTCTTGCGAGTCTCATCGCCGGCGATGGCCTCGCACTGAGGCCCAGCGGCATCATCGGGTCGATCGTCGGCGCCGTTGTTATTACGCTGGCGTGGCAGCAGGTCAACAAGAAACGTCTGGAAGCCGCGCTCGCAGCCGCCAACAAGAAACCGTGGGAAAAGTCCTAGCAACGGCCTGAACAAGCGCCCGAACACAGCGCCAAATCAGGACACAACATCGAAGAGGTGGAATCAGCGTGGACAGCGAACTTGTCGTCTTGACGTTTGATTCACCAGGCGCAGCAGAGCAGGGTCTCGACACGCTGCGCACTCTTGAATCCGAGGGATTCATCGAGATTGACGACTGCGCGCTACTGAGCCGCGACGACCAAGGGTGGGTCACCGCCAAACGAGCAGATCACGACGAGTTGCGACGCAAAGCCACGTTCGGCGGAGTGATCGGCCTCTTCGTCGGTGGCGTGATCGGTCTGCCGGTACTCGGCATGCTCGCCGGCGCTGGCGGCGCGGCTCGACTCAAGGACCATGCGGATCGGCTGGAGGAGCTGATCGCATCGGTCGGCGACGACATGAAGCGGGGCTCCGGTGTCATCGCCCTGACGGTTTCGTCGCTGAGCGATCCGGCAACTGTCACCGATCGCCTGGAGGTAACCCGCGACGGGCTGGTCAATGCCCAGATCCCTGCGGCGCTCAGAGCCGAGATCGAGCGCTCACTGCACGGCTGAGTTTGTCGCGCCTGAGGGCCACAACGGGCAGGGTCAGCCGGAACCGGTCCGAGAACCGCTCGCGATGCAAGCGTGTCCTCGAACCGGACCCGTGCAAGGCTCAAGCGAGGAGCTTGGCCTTTTGCGCTGCGAATTCTTCGTCGGTGATAACTCCGCTGTCGCGCAGTCCAGCCAACTTGGTGATCTCGTCGGCGGAACCGGTTACCGGGCCGGCAGTCTGGCGAACGTACGACGCGAACTCGTCCTGTGCGGCCTGCTGCTGTTCGATGCTGCGCTTGGCCATATCGGAGCCATTCGCGAGCAGGTAAATGAGGACGCCGAACCACGGCACGATGATCACGAAGATCAGCCAGAAGGCTTTGGCGATTCCACTCATCTCGTGGTTCCGGAAGACGTCCATGATGACCCTGAAGACCAGCATGATCCAGGCGAACCAGAGGAAGAAGATCATCATCGACCAGAAGAGGCCAAGAATCGGATAGTCGTAAGCAAGCATATTGCGTTGTCCTTTTCGCTTTCACGGTTCGACACGTGTCGAACTCATTGCGCGCACATACTAGAGCGAGAATGCCGACCAAACGCGAACAGGCACGTGAGACCCACCCCGACGCAAGCATCCGTACCGCTACCCGTACCACCACCGAGGTGTCGAGGATTGCCGTGCGCTAGTTTTGGGCGTGCGCGAGATTTTGACGGGACTCACAGCTTGGCCGCGGCGCCTCATTCGAGATATCTCCGTTGCGACCCGTTTGTCGTTCGTGATTGTCTCGGTCGCGCTGATCTCACTCACCATTACGTCCATCGTCGGGCTGCAACGAGGAGGCGAGATCGCCGACACCGTACTGCAGGCCCGCCTGACCTCGCTCGGGGCTGCTCGCGCTAACGAAGTCGAACAATACGTGGGAAATCTGCAACGTGCTGCGGTTGGCCAGGCGATCAGTCCCAGCACGGCGCAGGCGATCAACGACTTCACCGACGCTTACCAAGAATTGAACTCAGATCAGCCGACCGCCGCCGACCAAACAGCGGTCAACGCCTACTACGCCGACGTCATCGCTCCAGAGTCTGCAGATGTTCGCGGCCGTCCAGTGATTGCATCCGGCCTCGTACCTGACTCAAATGCTGCCATCACCCTGCAAGCTGCCTACGTCGTCCCATCAGGCGAAGGCGACCTGCTCGCGGGAACGGACGGCGACAACGACTGGTTTGAGCTGCACCGGGAGCTCCACGAGCCATTCGACGAGTTCACCATCCAGACCGGCGTGGACGACCTCTATCTCATCGAGCCGGCCGCCAATACCATTGTCTATTCGACTGCCAAAGACGTCGACTTCGGAACCAGCTTGCTGACCGGTCCGCAGAGCGGGTCGGCGTTGGCAGTGCTGATTCAATCGTTCGATGATCCCCCTGAGCCGGGCGTCGCGAGGATCCGAGATTTCACAAGTTATGCCGCGGCGGGTGACGAACCGAGCATGTTCGTCGCAGCTCCGGTGTTCGCAGACGAATCGCTCGCCGGGTTCGTCGCTCTACGCATCGGACCTCAGCGGATCAGTTCGATCACCACGAATGACGGATCGTGGTCGGCCGAGGGCAACAGCGGCGAGACCTACGTCGTGGCAGCCGACAATCTGATGCGTACCGACGCGCGAGCCTTTGTCGAAGACGAAAGCTCCTACTTGACGGCCGCCAGCGACCTCGGCACCGCCACCGAAAGTCAGTTGCGAGCCATGCGTACCTTCGGGACCACCGTGCTGTTTCAGCCAATCAACGACAACGACGTCGACGCCGCTTTCGAACCTGAGCCAAACCTGGCTGAGACCACCAGCTATCTCGGAGTTGAAGTCCTCCAAGCCCGCCGAGCGCTGGCCATTGATGGCCTTGACTGGGCGATGATCACCGACGTCGAACTGTTAGAGATCGAACAGCCGGTGGCGGACTTCGCCCGCAATCTACTGATCACCATCGCACTGTTCCTGGTGACCATCACCTTCATCGCCGCCCGCTGGTCGGACCGCCTCCTGCGAACCCTACGTATCGCCTCTTCTGGCTTGCGGGCCATTCGCGGCGGAGCGGGCATCGAAGCCGGAGCCAGCTCCGCCGCAGTTCCAGACGGAGCCCCGATCGAATTCGTCGAGCTTGCCGCAGACATCGACACCATGCTGGAAACACTTGCGAGCCGAAATGCCGATGCTGCCGAGCGTGCGGCCGAGCGACGGCGACTGCTCCGGCGAATCCTTCCGCCCCAGGCCGCACAGCGTGCTGAGGCTGGCGACCAAAATGTTGTCGACCAAGTCGCCCACGCCACGGTGGCCGTCATCGTCATCAGCGGACTTGGCCCCCTGATGCGATCGCGTGACAGTGAGACAGCCCGAGTCCTGCTCGATCAATTCGTCGAGGAGACCGATGCCTTGGCGCGCCAACGCGGCCTGGAACGAATCCGACTCACTGGCGACGCGTACTATGCGGCCTGCGGAACGGTTCGACCCCACATCGACCACGTGGCACGCGCTGCGTCGTTCGTGCTTGACGTTCAGGACCTCGTCCGCGATCTCGGAGGCGAGCGTGAGCTGATTTCGATTACTGCCGGCATCGACTCAGGGCCGGTGACCGTTGGGCTCACCGGAGGAGCAGACCTTGCGTTCGATGCCTGGGGGCCGACCGTTCGACAAGCTGCAGACTTGGCGCGGATGGACGGTTCGAACGCGATCTTTGCGACGCCTGCTGTGCAGGCGCAGTTGCCGGTGAGCTTCCTCACCGAGCCGCAGCCAGGGGGCAAGATGTCCAAAATCGTGATTATCTCCGGCCGAGCGCACGAAGGCGAGCCTGCCCGATGAGCGGGCTGTTCGTGGATTCGAGTGCGGCGTGGGCGGCACTGATCATCGTTTTCCTGCCGCTGCTGATAATTGGCAGCGCCGAGGTGGAGGAACGCTTACGCCAACGCGACTCCCCCTACCAGCCAGCTGTCGGGACGCTCCGCATCTGGGTCGTTCCGTTGGTGACGGTGTGGGTTCTTGCCCGATCACTCCTCGACGTCGCCGACGACAATCTCTTCATCCAGCTTCTGGGCAGCGCCGTCGTGCTTGCAGCTGCGGTCGCGGCCCTGTCTGCGTTCCGCGTCGTCGTCACCGAATTGGCCGATCGACCACGGCGCACCGGCCGACGACCGATCCCGCGACTCCTGCTGGCTCTTCCGCGACTCGTGCTGATCATCGCGACCGCATGGCTGCTCATCGCTGGTGTCTGGGGAGTCGATCTCTCCGCCTTGCTCACCGCGCTCGGGGTGACCTCGCTCGTCATCTCTCTGGCCCTGCAGGACACCTTGAGCGGTATCGCCTCCGGATTCACGCTGCTCGCAGACCAGCCGTTCAGCACCGGCGACTGGATCGAGTCGAACGACATCGAAGGCCGCGTCATCGATGTGAACTGGCGCGCCACCCGCATTGAGGACCGCAACGGCGACCTTGTTGTGATTCCCAACGGTCAACTCGCCACAGCAACGATTGTCAACTTCGATCAGCCCAGCCGGTTGCATCGGGTAAAAGTCAGTGTTCAGATCGAGCGCAGCGCACCTCCCACTGCGGCGATCGCGATGTTGGTCGATGCTGCGCGGTCCACTCCCGGCGTCGTTCAGGACCCGCCCCCGTTTGCACGAGTCACGCAAATCGCCGACCCTGTCGTTGACTATCAGGCGTCGATGTGGATTGAGGACTACAGCCTCGCACCACAGGTCGAGGCTGACTTCGGTGCGCTCGTCTGGTACATCTCGTATCGTCACGACGTTCCGTTGCCAAATCCCGCTCAGGACGTATACGTCTTCGACGGGGCCAAAGCCGCCGTCGAAGCACAGGTGACCACGGCCGAGGTGAGGCGACGCATCGCCGATATTCCGTTGGTGGCTGCGCTCGACGACGATGCCCTCGACAAATTGGCCGCCGTCGCTTCGATTGGTCAATACCGAAGTGGCGAGACGATCATTGAGGAGGGAACTCAGCACGACCTGCTGCTGATGCATGCCGGACGTGCCCGACTTGTACTCCGCCGAGAGAACGCCGAGGATCTCAACGTGGTGGATATCGAAGCAGGCGAGGCATTCGGTGTGCTGACTGAGTCGCCGGTTTCGGATCGAGCGCTCGTCGTCGCGATAACCGACTGCGAGGTGCTGAGGATCCCTCCAGAGGGATCAGGTCGCGCTATCGCCATCGCTCCTGACCTCGCCGATGTGCTGGATCAGCTCGCCGCAACACGGCGGCGGCGCATCGAACGAGTGCTTCGACGCTCGGGCCGCGAAGTCGACCCAGCGCAGGCAGAAAGCGACGAGTTGTGAGCACGGCTGACAACAGCGATCTTCGGCGCAAGCTGATCGGAAATCCCGGCCTGCGTCGGCGCGTGTCGGTCACCCTCGTCGGCGTTGCTCTCGTCTCGGTGCTGCTGCTTGCCTCGGTCAACTTTGTGTTCGCACGATTGTTGATCAACGACAGCGTCGAATCACAGCTGGCGGCTGTGCGCGACACTCGGGTGCAGGCCCTCGAAATCGGCACCGATCGACTGAAGTCGGACGTATCGTCGCTGGCAATCAACCCGAGTGTCGCTGAGGCGTTCATCGAGCTCGCTCGCGAGTTCAACAATCTCAACGAAGATCTCACCAACGATCAGGTTGAGGATCTCACCAGGCTGTACGACGCCGAGGTCCTCCCCCCGTTCACCAGCGCCGGTGTCGATATCGACTCGGCAGAATTGGTTCCGACTTCGGTGGCGGGCCGTTCTGCCCAGCGCCTGTACATCAGTGAAAACCCGAACGGATTCGAAGAACGCGACCGACTCGACGACGCCGGTGACGGCTCGGGTTACAGCACGGCCCATGCGGATCACCACCCGATGCTTCGTGCTCTCTTGGAGAACACTGGCATGTCCGACCTGTTGTTGATCGATTTTGACACCGGGGAGGTCATCTACTCCACCATGAAGCGGATCGATCTGGGAACCAATGCCTACACGGGCCCGTACGCCGAGAGCGGACTCGGCAAGGTTGTTGAGAAACTCACGACCGTCGCACCCGGCAATAGTGTGCTGTCCGACACGTTTTTCTATGTCCCAACTCGCGGTGAACCCGTGTTTTTCCTTGCCGCTGCGGTGCGATCGGGTACCGACCTCATCGGCGCACTGGTCACCGAGGTCCCCGTCAGCGCGTTGACAGATGTCATGACCGCACAGGGGGACTGGCATCGCCTGGGTCTCGGAGCAACCGGAGAGAGCTACATCGTCGGCGGAGACCGGACGTTGCGCACCGACACGCGGGCCTGGCTGGAAGATCCAGCCGACTACCTCAGCCGCCACCTGCAGCGATACGACGACCCTGATGCCACCGACCTCATTGACCTCATCGGCTCGCCAGTCCTTGTGCAACCAGTCGACAACGCTGCGGTGACCGAAAGTCTTGACGGCAACCAGTTCTCCGGGACTGTGAACAACTACCTCGGCACCACGACGCTGGCAGCGTCGGGGCCCGCGACCGTGGAAGGGGTCAACTGGGCAGTCATCGTCGAAGTCGACAAGTCCGAAAGCGACACGGCGCTGAACTCATTGTTGCGACGGTTCTCCCTCGTTCTCGCCGTCCTTCTCCCCGCGATCGCCATCTTCGGCATCTTCCTCGCCCGCACTCTGACGAAGCCTGCCCAAAAACTTGTGCGGTCTGCCGAGCGCATCGCTGGCGGCGACCTCGCCACCGAGATCAGCGACCTCGGCCAGAACGAGCTCGGTGACCTAGGCCGCCAACTCGGAGGCGTTGCCCGTCAACTCGAGTCGCAAGAGCAAGCGATCGTCGACGAAGAACAGCACATCAACAATATCCTGAGCGCTCTCCTGCCGGACAGGCTCGTCGATCGCGTCCGGGGCGGCGAAGAGGCGATCGGCGACGTCTTCGACACCGCAACAGTCGTGTCGATCACCATCGACGACGTCCCCTCGGCGATCGCGAACGACGCAGACCTCGCGTTGGAAGTAGCGGATCGACTGAATGACGAAACCTTGGCGCTGGCAGAACGACATGGCGCTGAACGAATCCAACGGTCGTCGGCGAGCGAAATGTACTTGACCGGGCTGAACCAAGACGATGCCATGGTCCCCGACGCAACGGCGTTCGCTCTCGCAGCAATCCAGCTCGTCTCCGAGGTAGGAGCCGAGTTCGGTTTCGAGTTCACCGCGCGAGCCGGAATATCGACCGGCGAGGTCGCAACCGGGGTCCTTGGCAACAGCCAACTGTCCTTCGGCGTGTGGGGTGACCCGACAGGCATGGCCATGACG
>Ga0209603_1003138_pt1 | contig 14499 bp, 3 predicted proteins | sample COGITO_mtgs_1206_FD_184812 | JGI IMG/M metagenome (GOLD analysis project Ga0209603, IMG submission 184812) | Pelagic marine microbial communities from North Sea - COGITO_mtgs_120607 (SPAdes) (version 2) | ecosystem: Environmental > Aquatic > Marine > Epipelagic ... | reverse complement strand
AAGATCCTGTCTCGGAATTTGAACGCAACAGAAACGATGTTATTTATTCTTTTCAAGGCAATAGAAATCCATTTATTGACAACCCTTATTTGGCAACTCTTATTTGGAATGGTCCAACCACAGTAGATTCTTGGGGCGTACTTTCTACTCCAGAATTAGATTTTCAAACTGTATTTATTCACCCAACTATTGCTCAAGACTCCGTCTTTGTTGAAGGGTTAGGGGGTTCTAAAGCTGCTTTAAAAATATATAACCAGTTAGGTCAAGCTTTAGAATTTGAATTAGACGGAAATAAAATTGACGTTTCTAGTTTTTCTAAGGGGATGTATTTAATTAGTATTCAAAAGCAAGATCAATCAAAACTTTTTAAGTTTTTGGTGTATTAACACGTCCATAATATGAAGCAATTCATCATCGTATTTTCTTTTATAGTTGTGTCGCAAACGGCGTATTCTCAAAAATTATTTTCCGTAAACTACCAAAACCAAGCAGATATAAAAGTCTTTGTTGTGGATTATGCAAATCAAGCGGATTTAAAAGTTTTTAAGGTCGATTACAGCAATCGAGCACAAGGGAATAAAGGACTTTGGTTTTTTACGGATTATTCGAATCAGTCAGATAAAACCTTATTTTTTGTGGACTATGCGAATCAAGCCGATCTAAAAATTTTCTTTGTCCAATATGAAAACCAAGCGGGTTGGCAGAATAATTCTAAAAAACAGTTATTGTATTGATGTTGGTTTGTGGTTATAAGTTGCAACAAATGTTTGTATTATAGCTCAATAAATTAAACAAAAAAATTACTGTTGTGTCGATTTTTTTACAATTTAATTACACTTAATTATTTTACAGGTTTTTTAGTCTGAAAATAACTCAAAAAAATAGTTTTTTATTTACTAAAATAGTCCATTTAATAATTTTATTTTAATGGCTATTAAATTCTTATATTTGTTACCCAATTTATTCATTAGTTAAACAAAATAATTATAGATATGAACTTAAGTAATTTAAGATATTTTTTATTTATTGTTTTTATAGCAGTTTTCACAAATTCGAACGCACAAAACCAGCAAGATAACTGCCCCTCATCTCCTTCAATTGTATTAGAACATTTTACTGTTGGTCCCTACATCCAAGGGGGTCGTGTAGCTGTGTTTTTTGATCCCCAAGGAATTTATGAATTAGATAATCAATTTGTTTTAGAACTATCAGATTCTTCCGGAGACTTTACTTCAGCCACAATATTATCTACAAAAGATGAATTTTTTATACCCATTCTGAATGGAGTTATTCCCTCAACGACACCTGCGGGTTCGGCTTACAAACTAAAAATACGCTCTACAAATCCAGTTTCTGAAGTTGAGACAGATTCCTTCGAAATAATTTCTGATTCTTCTGCAGATTTAACGGCAGGTACAATAGAATTTATAAACAATTCTGCTACAGATCTATCAGACTTTATTAAATGTGTTGACTTAGATGCAAATAATTATTTTTTAGGATATAAAAATAAAGGACAAAACAGCGTAACTCCACCAATAGAAGATCCAATTCGTCTGAAATCATCGGGAGGGTCTGCTTCAAGTAAAGACGTTAGAATTTTAATTGCAGGTACTTGGGAATCAATTCCATTATCTGGCTTGGGTCAGTTTTCTATTCCTTCAGGTTTGCCAGTTGGTTATTATTTGATTGAAATTGATAGGACCATACAAGGAAGCAGTGTTGAATATCACCATACTTCAGGGTTTATTTTTCATTTTAACACTGGAAACACAGGTATTGCAAACACAAGTGAAGAAGATGTTTGTGTGAACCAAATAGTTGGTTTTGAAGTGGCATCACCAGTGATGTCAACCAATTATCCAGGATCATTGTACTCTATCTTTTATGGAGACGAGGATCAAAATATTGCTGCTAACACGGAGTACTACACGCATTCCAGACTGCAAGAGTGTAATACTTTAGAACACGTCTATGACTTAGCAACCTGTTCTAGTGAATTCAAAGACAATAATGTTGACGAGCTTGGTTATTATTTTAAATTAGATTTTAAGCTTCTTAGCAAAGGAATTTTTGATGGTGAAACCCCTGGGGAGTTTATTTGTGACGATTACACTCAAAATGGCAACGGTACTACTAAATGGGTGAATGTTAGTTTGAAGCCAGATGCAGATTTTGAAACAAACCCTGAGATTTGTGAAGGAACAATTCTAACAGCAACAGATATTTCTTTGGTCGGTGCATATGGATATGGTCCTCAATGTGAAACAGAATACAGAATATATTGGGAGGTATTATTTCCTGGCTCAACTGTATGGGATTCTGTTACTGAAGATTTGGGTTGGATTGATATTGATGGAAACCTTAATATCCCCGGCGATGTAACCTTAGGTCAACCAGGTTGCTGGGAAATTAAATTAAAAATTAGAAATCCTTTTGGCTGTGTTCAAACCGATATTGTTACAAAAACGGTTGTTGTTGAGCCAGAACCAAATTCAAGCTTTACATATGACCCAACAAATCTTTTGTGTGCACCACAACTTATAGATTTTACAAACACTTCAAACACTGAAGGCTTTTCTGAAGCATGTGGTAGTCCAGATTATACATGGACGGTGACACCTGTTGGCACCCCTGCTACCGTTACAGGATTTAATTTTATTGTCGATCCAAACTTAGCAGGCGACCCTGAAAACTATGTGAACCCCACAATTAATTTCACACAACCCGGTACTTACTCTGTTGTGTTAAATACATCAAACGTCTGTGGAGAGGATGATTCTGAACCTGTTTTAATTGAAATTATAGGAGATCCAACAGTCAATTTTCCAGTTCCATCTTTAGCCGCATGTCAAGATTTACCGGGACAAACTGTTGATGGCTTTATTTTAGACTTTTTAAACAACATAGCAATCAGTCCAATTTACAGTCAAGCTCCTTATGAGCCATCCTCTTATACTTGGACCATTACGGGACCTGGAGTCACTGCAGCAGATTATACATTTCTGAATGGAACAGATGCTTCTAGTGATTTTCCAATTATTAAGTTTTCAGCTTATAAAACCTATACCATTACAGTTTTAGTTGATGGGAATTGTGAAAACTCAAGTTCCGATACAATTATTTTTATATACGAGCAAACCCCAATTATTACAAATACAGATACTGAACAAGAGATTTGTTCTGGAGGCACAACACAGCTCATTCAGATTACTTCGGACATGGATCCGGAAACCATTTATTCTATATCCATTACAGCCGATCCTGCTATTTCGGGATATGACCCTGCTTTAAATTCTGGAGATACAATTCCAGCAATGGTTCTAACAAATTCATCTAACGTTCCAGCTAACCTTGTCTATTCAGTGAGTCCGGAAGTTGATAACTGTCAAGGAGCTACAGTAAATTTTACCATAACTGTAAATCCAACGCCAGTGATTCCAACCCTAACGGCTGAGATTTGCTCAGAAGAAACATTTGTAGTCATTCCAGTGAATAACCCACCAACAGCGATTGTACCCGCCAACACCACCTATACTTGGACTGTTGTTGACAACACGAACGTTACAGGAGACACGAATGAAACAACCCCACAATCCTCTATAAGTCAAACCCTTACAAACGCCACAAATAGTGTTCAGACCGTTGAATATACTGTAACACCAATTTCTGGAGCAGACGGTTTATGTGAAGGCGTACCTTTTACTCTCATCGTTCAAGTTGATCCTAAGCCATCTTTAGATGATGTTGTTTTACCCGCAATTTGTTCCGGTGAAACTTTCAATCATTTGCCCGTAGAAGCAGGCGGAATCAATGGAACCGATAGTATTCCAGTAAATACTACCTACACATGGACCGTAGTGGATGCAAATGGTTTGGTAACTGGAGATTCTAACGAAACAATAGGTCAATCCTCTATAAGTCAAACCTTAACAAATGGTTCAAATGTTCCTCAAACATTGGTTTATACCGTAACCCCAACATCTGGAGACCAAGGTAATTGTGTAGGAGCTGAGTTTACATTGACAATTGTTGTGAATCCAACGCCAGTGATTCCAACCCTAACGGCTGAGATTTGCTCAGAAGAAACATTTGTAGTCATTCCAGTGAATAACCCACCAACAGCGATTGTACCCGCCAACACCACCTATACTTGGACTGTTGTTGACAACACGAACGTTACAGGAGACACGAATGAAACAACCCCACAATCCTCTATAAGTCAAACCCTTACAAACGCCACAAATAGTGTTCAGACCGTTGAATATACTGTAACACCAATTTCTGGAGCAGACGGTTTATGTGAAGGCGTACCTTTTACTCTCATCGTTCAAGTTGATCCTAAGCCATCTTTAGATGATGTTGTTTTACCCGCAATTTGTTCCGGTGAAACTTTCAATCATTTGCCCGTAGAAGCAGGCGGAATCAATGGAACCGATAGTATTCCAGTAAATACTACCTACACATGGACCGTAGTGGATGCAAATGGTTTGGTAACTGGAGATTCTAACGAAACAATAGGTCAATCCTCTATAAGTCAAACCTTAACAAATGGTTCAAATGTTCCTCAAACATTGGTTTATACCGTAACCCCAACATCTGGAGACCAAGGTAATTGTGTAGGAGCTGAGTTCACATTGACAATTGTTGTGAATCCAACGCCTACAATTTCAGCGATACCGTCTCAAACAATTTGTGGAGGTACCGAATTTGAGACCACAACTTTTGTTTCTGATGTGACCGGCGTAAGTTATACATGGGTTTTGACCAATGCAGGGATTCCAGCTCAAATTACAGACTATCCTTCTACTAGTGGGACTGGGAATATTACCGGGGTTGTGATTCAGAATACAGGATCAGACGCTTATACTTTAATCTATGACATATCCGTTAATTACGAAGGATGTCCTGGAAATACTGAACAATTCAGCATTACTGTAGAACCAGCGCCAAGCGTTAATTTTGATATTTTAGATCAAAGTGTTTGTTCAGGTGGGACATCGCTTCAAGTGAATTTAGATTCAGACACGTCTCCTGTAGATATTTCATGGAACATAGATCCTAGCATATATCCAGCGATTACAGGGATAACTACTAATAATGGAACGAATGTAATCCCAGCTTTTAACTTGACTAATTCTGGGTCAGAACCAGTTGTTTTAGTTTTCAGTGCTGAGGCTGTTACCACTTCTGCTGGAGCTTGTCCTGGAAGTCCAGTATTGTATTCAATTACTGTGAATCCAGCAGCTGAAATGGATGCTGTAACTAATTTTGTTTATTGTAATGATGAAGACACTCAAGAAATTACGTTTTCGACTTCTATAACTGAAGGAACCACAGAATATAACTGGGTAATTGACACTAATATTGGACTAACCCCATTGACTGGAACTGGACCAATACCTTCATTTGTTGCAGAAAATAACTCGAATGATCCTATTATAGCGACTGTGACTGTCGATCCCGTTTTTTCAAATGTTACAGACCCGACGGTTGAATGTGATGGAGTTCAACGAACTTTTACAATCACTATTAACCCATCACCACAAATTACTAATACTGAAAACAGTCAAACTATTTGTTCTGAAGAACCGTCAACTTTGGTGGAATGGACTAGCTCTGTTGTGAATGGAACTCCAACCTCTTACACCTGGACGTTTGTGTCAGCGACAACAGGCTTGTCAGGATTTTCAACAAGCCCAGGTACTGGAGATTTACCAGTATTTACAAACTTAGCCAACGCTTCAAATGCTATAGGAGAATTGGTTTATGAAGTGATTCCATCGTCTTTAGGTTGTACAGGTTTACCTTTTGAATACACTATTTTTATAAATCCAGTAATCGCAATTACAAATGCAGAAACTTCACAAACTATGTGTAGCGAAGATACTTCTTCTGCTGTTGTCTTGGAAAACACAAATGCGGCATTGGCTGTAGATTACAATTGGGAATTGGATTTAAGTACAGTACCAGCAGGTACAACAGGACTTGAAATTAATGGTGTAGGAAATTTACCTGCAATGACCGTAGAAATTACAGACCCTGCAACGGCTAATATTGATTACATAATAACACCAGTTTTTGATGGCTGTGACGGCACACCATTTACTTATACGCTTACTGTAGATCCGCGACCAATAATGGATCCTATTTTACCACAAACTATTTGTGGAAGCACTGCTTTTACAACACCAATCCTTGGGGCAGATGTTGTAGGGACTGTTTTTAGTTGGGAATTATTAGATGTCGCAAATATCCCAGTTACAATAACAGCTTATCCAACAGACATAACTCAACCTTTAGTTGGAGGTACTATTTTTAATTCTGGAACATCTGCATACACACTGACTTACGAATTTACACCAAGTTTTAATGGCTGTGATGGTCTGCCAGTATCTTTTGAGATCACTATCAATCCATCGCCAATTGTAGTGTTAAGCTTAGATAATCAAGAAGTTTGTTCTGGTTCAACAACCCAATCTTTCACTGCAAGTTCAGATACAGATCCTTCAACGACTTACCAATGGAATGTTGTTAGTAACGCATCTGCCTTGGACGGAGCAGATCCAGTTTCAGGTACTACAAATACGATTCCATCATTTACAGTAACTAATGGTGGCACAACTCCTATTGATATAGAAATTGAGGTTATAGCTTCAACATCAGGAATAACTGTGTGTCCAGGAATCCCAACAGTTCATACAATTACCGTTGTTCCCGATCCAACAGTCACTATTGAATCAGCAGCTCCAACTCCAATTTGTATAGATGGCACCATTTCCGATATCGAAGTAAGCACTACAGGCGGTACCGGCAGCGTATCTTACGACTGGTACATTTCCGACGTGGCAGGAACCTTAATAAGCATTCACCCAAACAGCACAGACTCAGCAACCTTTAATCCGGGAGTTTTCACAACGGCAGGAGAATTTTATTTTGTAGCCGTTGCTAATTTTGATGGCAGTGGTTGTGATCAGGCCCCAAGTTTAGTCGTCACAGTTGAAGTTGTAAATGACCCAGTATTAACCGCACCCCTTTCCACTCAAACCATTTGTGAAAGCAGTACACCCACGGATTTAGAAGTGATTGCAACAGGAGGCACCGGAACCTATAGTTACCAGTGGTTTTCAAACACCACCAACACCACTACAGGCAGCACCTTACTAACAGGCGCTACCACTTCCATACACACACCAGCTACAACCCCACCAGGTACCGTTTACTATTACTGTGTAGTCACTACCGACGCCTCTGGATGTGAAACAACAAGTTCTTTATCCGAAGTAATAGTCAATGAAGGCCCTTCAATAAGTCAACAGCCACTCGCCACACAAACCGTTTGTTTGGATGGCACTACCACCCCATTAGAAGTTGATTATATTAATGGAGTAGGCACACCAACCTATCAGTGGTATTCATCAGGTTTAACATGTGACACCAGCGATTTAAGCAATCCAATTCTTGGAGAAACTACTAATACATTTACTCCACCAAGTACTCCAGTTAGTTCTATCAATTACTTTGCTGTATTGACATTTGCAGATGGAGGATGTGATCCAATTAAATCAGCCTGTGCATTGGTGAATGTCGGAGAAGTTCCTGTTATTGATGACGTACAAGTTATAATTTGCTCTGAAGCTAACTTTAATGTTTCACCAACAAATGGTGGTGGTATAAATGCCAACGATATTGTCCCAGCCACAACAGAATATACTTGGACCGTAGTTGCACCTACTTTTATTAGTGGTGCCTCAGATAATTTAGTGCAAGCAGCTTCAATTTTTCAAACATTAGTAAATGCTACTAATACCGTCCAAGAAGTTGTTTATACAGTGACACCAATTTCTACAGCTATTGGGGAGTGTATTGGAGATTCATTTACAATTACTGTGTTTGTAAATCCAACACCAGCAATAGCTGATAAAACACTGACATTATGTTCAGAAGAACCGTTTAGTTTTACGGCATCTGGCGATGGATCTGCAGGTTCAGACACTGTCCCTGCCAATACAACCTATACTTGGACCGTTGTTGATAATCCAAATATTACAGGGGAAACAACTGACACTACGGGAACTCCTTCTCTAGATCAGACCCTTATAAACCAAACAAACACTCCACAATTGGTGGTTTATACGATTACTCCAGAGTCCGATTTTGGATGTGTAGGCGATGAATTTACTCTTACGGTTACTGTAGATCCAGTCCCTTTTATTTTGGATACAGCGTTGGAGATTTGTAGTGGAGAAGCCTTTACAGTTACTCCTTTAAATGATGAGCCAACCGAAATTGTCCCTGCCAATACAACTTATACTTGGACAGTTTCCACTAATGTAAATATTACGGGTGCATCTGATGTTACTGTAGGGGAAAATTTAATTAACCAAACACTCATAAATATTAATCCATTAAATGTACCTGAAGATATCACTTATACGGTCATTCCATTGAGTGGTGTTTGTGCAGGGTCTCCTTTTGAGATTACTGTCACAGTGAAACCAAATCCACAAGTTTTTGTGTCAATTCCTGACCAAACAGCTTGTAGCGGTGATTTGTTTTCTCAGGTCGATTTCACTTCTAGTGTTCCAAATACAACCTATCAATACGATCTACTAGATCCAACTTTAGTACCAGCTGGTGTCTCAGGATATCTTGCAAATGTCACTGGTACAGGAGATTTCTTTCCAGCTTTAACACTTACGAATACTACGACCGATCCTTTTACACTTACATACTCAGTTGAACCTTTATCGGAAGGCTGTAACGGAACTCCTGTAACGTTTGATATCACAATCAACCCGAGTCCTGGTATTATTTTTAGTGAAACAGATCAAGAATTATGTGACTTAGGAACTTCAGTAGCGGTAACGCTTACATCCGCATCTCCTAATGTTAACATTCAGTGGTCAACAACAGTTCCACTAGGGTTGTTAGGAGTAGGAGTGTTAACGGGAACGGATGAAATTCCAGTTTATACATTGGATAACACTACGAATGCCCCCATTGATTTAGTGTTCACAGCATCTGCAACGACCAATGACGCCTCGGCTTGTCCAGGAGCTGATTTCACATATACAATTACAGTAAATCCAACCACTACCATAGATGCGATTGGAGATCAGATTATATGTAGTAGAGACGGATTTACAGATGTATTTATTACATCTCCAACAACTCCTTTAGGGTCATTGACCTACGAATGGGAAGTGACTGCTGCTGGTCCAAGTTTAAGTGGGTTTACGCCTGATTCAGCAGGTCCAATTGCGTTTACAACGCCTATTTTAGGTGAAACGATTCTGAACGCTTCTAACCTTTCAGAAGATTTGGTTTACACATTAACACCATTTTTTAATGGGTGTGTAGGGGATACGCAGGAGTTTACAATCACTGTCAATCCAACACCAGAAATTTTTGCTATGATTGATACGATTTGTAGTGAAGACACTTTTGATGTCAATCCAATAAATGGCGATCCAACAGTTGCAACCATAGTCCCTTCAAATACAACGTATGTTTGGACTGTTGTTGATAATCCTAACGTAACAGGTGATTCAGATGAAGCCCTTCCACAAACAAGCATCAGTCAAACGTTAGTCAATGAGACCAATGTGACTCAGGATGTTGTGTACACAATCACCCCAATTTCTGATTTAGGATGTGATGGACCGACGTTTGAACTAACGGTGACAGTTGAATCACGTCCAATAATTTCGGATAAAATTGATGGTATTTGTAGTGGAGACACATTTACAGTCACACCAACAGACAATGCACCTCTTGAAATTGTTCCAACCAATACATTGTACACATGGACGGTTGTTCCAGCTGCGGATAATGCCTTTGTAACAGGATTTAGTGATGTGACAGTGCCAACGGCACCAATTAGTCAAACACTGATTAATCTATCAGACGATGTAAGAATCATTACCTATATAGTAACACCTAGTTCAGGAACTTGTATCGGACTTCCATTTGAATTAGAAGTCACCTTAAGTCCAAGGCCTTTTATTGAAGATGTAGTTGTAGATCCGATTTGTAGTGAAGATACTTTTGTAGTTTCTCCACAAACAGGGGTGCCAAATGCCAATATTGTAGTACCAATAGGGACTACCTATACATGGACGGTGGTAGCCAATCCAAATGTGGATGGTGAAAGTGATGAAATCGTTCCTCAAACAGAAATCAGTCAAACACTTACAAACACAACTTCGGTAACTCAAACTATAGAATATACGGTGACACCACTTTCAACTGGATGTGCAGGTTTAACATTCCAAGTGTTTGTAGATGTGAAACCACGACCATTCATTGTCGCTGGGCCACAAACACAAGATACACAGTGTAGTGGAAGTCCTTTTGTAATTGCTCCACAAGATGGGGTGCCTACAGCGGATACAATTGTCCCAGTAGGAACGCAATATACATGGGTTATTTCTGTTGGAAACTCTAACTTAACAGGTTGGAGTGATCAATTGACTGCTGTAGATATAATAACGCAAACATTAACAAATTCGTCGAATACGCCTCAGCAAATCATCTATTCAATCACACCCGAAGCAGATGGATGTGTAGGTCCAACATTTGATGCGGTCATTACAATTGAACCAAAGCCATTTGTTTCAAACGTAATCCAAGATTTATGTGATTCGACTTCATATATATTAAGCCCAGTTAATGGTGTGTCACCTGATACGACATCAATTATTCCTGATGTTACCTTATATACTTGGGGAGCACCAACTGTAACAGGAGGTATAACTGGAGGGTCAGTAGGAGTGGACGAAGCCTTTTTTGATACTGGAGTTTTAGAAAATCCAACTACGAATTTTCAAACGGCCGTGTTTACCATTACGCCTAATTACTATGTGCCATCCAATTTGACAACGCCTCAATGTATTGGTGATACTTTTACAGTTACAATAACACTCTCACCATCTCCAGAAATAAATGAAGTAATTACCAATATTGCGTGTAGTTTTAGTGCACTTTGTGAAGCGTCTATAGATATCAGCCCAGTAGGAATTGCACCTTTTACATATAATTGGACCTCTTTAGAAGGCAATCCAATTGCCGATCCAACAGCAGAAGATATAGCAGACCTTTGTCCAGGAACCTATGAATTAGCAATTACAGATAATTCAAACTGTACTTATATATTTCAATATCTAGTTGAACCACCAACACCAGTTGATTTCACACTAGAAAGACGCGTTGATATTTCCTGTAATAATGTTGATGTCCCTCCTTGTGATGGGTATATTGAAATGAGCCTTACAGGTGGTACCTTACCTTATGCATTGATCGAATATTACACAGAAACAATTCCAAATTCAGGAGTGTTTGATGCAGGACCTTTTTTCAATGCAGTCAATCCACTTGAATTGTCCAATGCCTGTGAAGGAAACTATGTGATGAAAGTAGTCGATGCCAATGGATGTCTATTTGTGTCTGACACCATTACAATTGAACAGTTAAACACACCTGTTTCTTTAACGTCAACACTTTCAGAGTTTAATGGATTTAATATTGATTGTACAACTGCAAATACTGGGTTTGTATCAGTAGATTTGTCAGGAGGCTCTGGAACCTATAACTATAGTTTTGAAAATAATTTCGGAGCTGTCTTGTTTGATGGAACTCTTATAACGGCACCAGCCACGATCCTTTTTGACAACTTGGTTGCAGGAGATTATACACTAATCGTTGAAGATCCAAATTGTCCAAACCAAATTATTCAAACCTATACACTTACGGAACCTACGCCTGTAATTGTTACAGCGACTTTAGTAGATCCAATTCTATGTTTTGGTGAACTAGCAACCTATGAAGTAACCGCTACAGGGGGAGTGCCTCCATATACTGGGATAGGATTTGTGGATGTTTTCAGTGGTCCAGGCGTATTTGTGGTCACAGACTCTAATGGATGTTCTGCTCAAGATGTAACGGTTGTTACAGAGCCAGCTCAAGTACTTGCTACTGATATTGTAAATGATGCACTTTGTTTTGAAGATGAAGGGGCACTGGTAGTGACACCAACCGGTGGAACAGGTATTCTTACAGTGTCATTATTTGATGCGGCAAATGTATTTATACGAAGCCTTCTCACAACACAAGGAGTTGCAGTACAGTTTGATGAATTTGAAGGCGCTTATTTTTATAATGTTACAGATGAAAATAATTGTGAATTTGGACCTATTGCTATCACGATTGGTGAGCCAGGTCCAATTGAAATAGTCGATACAGTCGTTACACAACCCGATTGTAATACAGTCCCAGCTTGGGCATTCAATAATGGATCTATTTGTATCACCATTACAGGAGGAACAAATCCATTCCCAATAGGAGCTGGATGGGTTGATAATGGCGGTGGTCAGTGGTGTTTAAGCGGACTTACTGAAGGGACTTATCCTCTTGATGTCACCGACATCAATGGTTGTCCATTATTTGTACCAGTACCAGATGTGATTCTTACACGACCCCCTGAAATTACTGCGTTTTTCACAGATACTTTAGCGATTGATTGTGCAACGGATACCGCTACACAAACCAACGTTATCTTTGTGAGTGGAGGTGTACCTCCTTATGAAATCACATGGTCAGGAGGTGTTTGGGATCCAGCAACGCAAGAAGTGATGCAAACGTCTGTTGGTGGAATTTACACTGCTTTTGTAAACGACCAATATGGAATTGCTAATGGTTGTCCTCCAATCCCATTTGTTTTAGATCCAATTACATTCTTTGAATTTGGAATAGCAGACTTTACGCTTAATTCGCTCAACAGTGATTTTTGTGGAATCTTTGCAATTGACGATCCAGTAAACTTCCAAAACACATCTTTTGGAGATGTTGTCAATTTCACCTGGAATTTTGGTGATGGTTCAGCGCCATTAAGCGGCGTGGATGCACCAACTCACATTTATAATCAACTAGGTGAATATACAATTGATTTAACAGTAGAAGATGCCTACGGATGTTTTGACACCTACTCAGAAACTATAAAAGTGACTAAAGGATACGAAATCGTATTACCAAACGCGTTTACCCCTAACGGAGATGGTATAAATGAGACCATGCGTCCAGTGTTTAGTTGTATGACCAATGTTCAAATGGGTATTTATGATACTTGGGGATCTTTATTGTATGCTGAAGAAGGAGATACAATTACAGGATGGGACGGTACCATTGATGGAAACCCAGTTGAAAATGGGAACTATATTATGGTCGTCACAGCAGAAACATTCAACGGCCAAGTAATAGAGATGAATGGTCCAGTAACCTTAATTAAATAAGATTTTAAGATGAAAAAATATATTATAATACTAACTGTTTTAGTGTGTTTCAAAGGTTATTCTCAAGATCCAATTCACACCCAGTTTTTTATGATTCCCGAAACATTGAGCTCTAGCTTTACAGGGGGGAAACAATCCACAAGAGCTGGGATTATTCACCGAACACAATGGGCGGGTTTAAATTTCAGTATCAATACACAATTTGCTTTTGTAGATAACTGGTTTGAAGAAGTCAGTAGTGGTATAGGAATTAGTGTGTTGAACCATCAAGAAACCACTACGCGTTATAATTTCACACAAGTAAATTTAAACTATGCCTATCAGTTTTCAATTTCAGAAGATTGGAATGTAAGACCCAGTATTTCAGCAGGCTATGGTGCTAAAGATTTTGGATTTCAAAACTTATTATTAGAAGACCAAATCAATGTGTTTAGTGGAATTATAAATGCCAATTCTATAGATCCTATTAATTTAAATGAGTCGGTTCGATTTATAGATTTTAGTGCGTCTGTTCTCTTCAATAACGAAAATTCATGGGTAGGACTAACCGTTAAGCATTTGAACCAACCCAACATTTCAATGAGTTTTGATGGTCAAGAGAGTTTAGAAATGTTTATGTCTTTACATGGTTCACTTTATATTCCCACTGGAAGTTATAGAAATGAAAATAAATTATTTGTATTAGCGAATGCCATGCAGCAAGGAATTTACAGCCGTCTGGATTTAGGAGCTAAATATGAAATGGATCGGTTTTCATTCGCACTATTAGCGGCTACAAACCCTAACAAAGTAGATCCTAATAGCCATCTATTAACATCTATCAATGCATTTGTAGGAATGGATTGGGAAGGCTTTAAGTTTGGGTACTCCTATGATTTTAATATGTCGGATATCGGTCAGACAGGGGGCGTTTATGAACTCTCAATTTCGTATGATTTCCTAAACAACTATAAGTGCTTTGGATGTCCTGACTATTAAGTATTCTTAATTTTAATGAAATATTTTTTATCAGATTTCGGCTACGGATTCCAATTTAAGTAGTAATCTTGTATTTCGAGTTACCATACTAGTTGGATATTAAAACTTATTAAGTTATGCAATCTCGCCCTTTATTTTCCATTGTCATTCCAGTGTTTAATGAAGAAGACAACATTAAATTTTTGATCGCTTCTATTGAAAACGCCTTGGTCGCTTATAGGTATGAACTCAT
>Ga0209603_1003136_pt1 | contig 14504 bp, 12 predicted proteins | sample COGITO_mtgs_1206_FD_184812 | JGI IMG/M metagenome (GOLD analysis project Ga0209603, IMG submission 184812) | Pelagic marine microbial communities from North Sea - COGITO_mtgs_120607 (SPAdes) (version 2) | ecosystem: Environmental > Aquatic > Marine > Epipelagic ... | reverse complement strand
GCGGACTCGGAGTCCACCTTCGACTCCCAGGCCGTTCCGGGGACTGAGCCCGACGAGGAGCCCGACGAGGACGTTGTGCCTCCACCGGAGGACCCGCGCAAGGTGGCGCGCCGCGAGCGCCGCTTGGCGCGCGTCAAGGCCTCGTGCGAGGGATGCTGCTTCGACTCGCCATTCGGCCACCCTTCGCAGAAGTACCACATGGGCTTTGGCGGCTGCATGGACCCGGACAGACCTGAAGACGACTCGGACGTCTCCTCCAACATGAGCAACGACGACGACGACGACGACCCATACCCCGACCCCAAGGCGCGCGCCGGGAAGGTCAAGCGCTGCCTCGAGTGCTCTCTGGAGCAGCCCCTCGCCAACGGGAGCGCGGCCAAGCGCTCCAAGGTTCTCGTGCCGGAGACTCCGATGGGGTCGCCCAACCCGGCGGCGGCAGCCGGCTCCTCCGGCGTCGTCGTGCCGGAGACGCCCCAGGGCGTGAACCACCAAGAGCGTGCCTCCAAGCTGGCTCGTGCCCTCGACCGCCTCGTCGGCCACGCTGTTGACAAGTTGGGCGGCGATGTCAAGGAGATCGAGGCGCTCGTCGACGAGGCGATGGAGGAGTATGAGGAGTGAGTGGACGGAGTGGTGGGCGTGCCGATTAGACAGCGACTCTGCCTCCTGTGTAGCATTGAGTCGCACTCTACCATAGCCCGGCGCCGGTGGCGGAATGACAGTTGTCCTTAATTAGGAAGGTGGTCCGACCTCTAGCTGTGGTGTCGACCCTCTTTTGAAGTCCGGTTTGTGTCCACTCTGAGAGGCCCAGGCGGACGACTTCCGGACCTCAATGTCCGGAAACCGTCCGGAAGTCGTCCGCCTGAAGTCCGGTCGGGCAGGTGCAAAAATAGCAATGTCCGGAAACCGTCCGGAAGTCGTCCGGTAGGCGGACGGTTTCCGGACGGTTTCCGGACATTGCCATTTCGCAACAAGCAGCGGAGAAGAGAGAGGTCCACTAGGCGGACGACTTCCGGACGATTTCCGGACATTGAGGTCCGGAAGTCGTCCGCCTGGGCCTCTCAGACTGGACACAATCCGGACCTGCCAAGAGGGTCGACACCACAGCTAGAGGTCGGACCGCCTTCCAAATTAGTGTCTCAATGAAAGTTGCAATTCGGCGCCGGTTGTTTGGTATGCGGCGCCGAGAGAGCGCGCCGCTAAATGACCATACAAGTGCTGGGCAGGTAGTACAGACCAGAGAAGTTTTTAAAGTATTCCCGCCTCCATATAGAGAAATGTCCTCTACCAAGCCCAATCCCTCGCTTGCGCACCCCCTTGCGGTTATAGATCCATACGTGGATACTTCCAGAAACGAGGGAGAGGTGCGTATGGTGGCTCTGCGCCCTCTTCTGCGTCTCTTCGCCCGCTCAGTGGACAGCATGGCCCTTGTGGAACCTGCGTCCGACGCCTCGTTTGGAGCCCTCATGGCGTCGCGCCGCAAGGCGGACCTCGGTGGTCCAATCGTCGAAAGTATTCTATCAGGAAAGAGCAGCGCGAGCGCTGCCGTGTCAATTTGCCTGGTTCGTCCCACGGTAGCCATCATCACCGCACAGGAAGCAGACGAGCTCGATAACAGCGAGCGTGAGAAGTGCATCGCCATACTCGGAGACGACAAGCTCGCAAGACCCACGGAGGATGCGGGTTCCGTGCGCCCTCACGTGATCCTCACGGTTCCCAAGGGAGTCGCAGGAGGCGCGCGCGATGCCAAGATGGACATCGAACGCGTGAGTCCCACGTGCGTCAAGATTGGGATCGTATCGTCGTCGGGTTCGCGGCGGTACATGACGAGCGGCGAGCTCCCGTCCGTCGTGGTAGAGAAGGTGTTTGCGGCCACCGACGCGGCGGTGCAGTCGGCACCGTGCTTGGGCCCGAAAAGAAGCAACGAGCTCACGTCCGCCACAAAGCTGGCCATCGTCGACTTTCTGGAGCGCAAGGTGCGTTTACAGGTCTTGTGCACCTCCGCCATGCCGGCTCCAATCTCTCGCCCCGTCGTGCTCGACCGCGTCTACCTCCGGGAGTTTTCCGAGAAGAATGAGAGCTGGGCGTCGGTGCGTGCAAGCCTGCACCCCTCATCGTCATCTTGCATATGCGGGTCGCATGGACTGCGCTTCGACTGGGAGGGACGGGTCGAGGTCAACTTGGAAACATGCGGCCGTCCGCTGGAGGAGGGAATCGACGGCGGCACGTGCTGTCCGTGCCACCACCAGGCCGTCGACGCCAGCGGAAACGCTCGGTTCAGCATGCGGGGCGTATGCACCGAGGGCACCAGGGTCACCGTCACGTGCTTTCACCGCAGCGGCAGCGCTTGCAAGCGCGGCGTTGTCGTCGACGATGTCAAGCTCAACGACGTCGAACGCCTCGAGCTGTCCACCATCCTCATCAACGTGCTCGAGTTTGAGGGGCGCACCCAGTCCCTTTTCAACAGCCGCGGATGGGCGACAGACCAGGCGAATATCGACCGCCACGCCAAGAGCCTCGGAGAGAAGCTCGCGGATCAGCTGAAAAAGGTGGAGGGAAGCCAGCTCGAGCGGGAGGACGCCGAAGAGACCAACCCGCGTGCCATGATGCAGCGCGACATGATTGCGGTCGACCTCATGCGCGGGGGCGGTGTCTTCCGCCACACGGTCAAGCGCGGGGATCGAAGGGGGTGTCCGTACCTCGCGCGCGCCAAGCGCACGGAGGACACGCCTCCCCTCAAGCCCCACGAGTCCGAGCTGATTTCCTCCCACGGACACCTCTTTAGAAAGGGCGCGTAGTCGGGTGTATTAATTACAGCGAGTGTTCTAACGTGTAAATACAATACTCTACACACGCATGGTTGGGTCTGCCGGAGTGTCTGGAGGTGGCACCCGCGGTGGTCCGGGGATGAGGGGTCGATTGTCGGTGCTCCGGACCTTGGTCGCCGTGACTACCGTGCCCTTCTCGCACGGGTCCTGCTTCGGGAACTTGCAGCCGCAGCAGCCCAGGAAGGACCTGCAAGGCGCCCTGAGCTCAATGCAGTATGGGATGACGCTGGTGCTGCAGGTGATCCGAAAGAAGCAGAAGAACAGGATTACACCTATCAGCACGAAAGAAAGCGGGGTGGCCTCGCTCTGTTCCGACATGTTGTTTCCACTCTGTCTGGTGCATCCTCGCGTGAGCTTATGACACTCGCTAGTAGCCGATCTGTTGATATGGTGAGGAATTTGACACCATGACAGAAGAGGCGCCAATGGAAGGCAAAGACTCCGACACTGGGTACTTTGCACCGGGACACCCCAACCCGCTTGTCCAGTCGCAGGAGGTAGACCCTCCGGAAGTGCTGGAGGACGTGCGCAAGCGCTCCAGGCCGTACCCCACCAACGACGAGTACTATGTGTCGGCGACCAACCAGGTCGTCATCGTGATGGCGCTCGGGCTCATCGCCGCGATCGGGGTGGGCGGAAGGGCGTGCTACGTCAGGGACTTGTGCGTACGGGAAGAGACGTGCGTGGAGTCGGATCAGTATGGTATCTGCTCGTTCACCAACAGGGTGACCATGGCTGGAGACTCCGCTTACAACAGCAACGCCAGCGCAGAGGCGCTCGCAGCCACCCTACGAGGTGTGTGCTCTTACGGAGACCGATTCCAGCGCAACGTGCTGACGGGCAACATGGAGTGCGTGCCCTACTACCCGTTTCCCGACGCGCTGAACAGAGAGATCATGGACCCCGCCGCGTCCGAGCCTCACATGCGCGCGTGCGGGAGGTGGATCGACTCGGGGCCGCAATCCATCTGGGAGACGGAGGTGGAGCACCGGTCGATGGAAGACCACAATGCGTGGGTCAACGTGCTCATGGATGCCGAAGACCAGGCCACGCAGTCCTCGAGGAACGCCAAGGACTCCATGAGCAAGTTCCGAGCAGAGTGCGTTCGCACCGCCTACCACGGCTCACAGGCGACGCGCAACGCAGCGACAATGGCATACAACTACCTGGAGTCGGAGATAGACAAGATTAACAACCGCGCCGACCTCATCCGCGTGACCGGCTTTCTGACCGGCCACCACTGCGACACCAACATTCGAATAGGAAACTACCTGTCGACCGCAGGGACCTTTGCTCTCGACGTGTGGAGTGGATGGATGTTCAGGGAAAATGTGCTTGCGGAGGCCTTGCAAATCGTGGGAGAGCCTACCCCCATGCAGCTGGAGGCGGAAGAGGCCAGCAGGGCCATCAACGACTACTACGCGTCGTGGATGAGCGCCCCGATCAACGTCACGGAGCTCTACATCCTCATCGCTGGAGCGGTGCAGGACGACTCGCTCCCCTTCTCAACCACAGCAATCTACCAGGGCTACGACACGGGTCTCCTAGACGCGGCGGTCATGTACTACGGTCTTCAGCCCAGCAAGGTAAAGTCCTACATGCGAGGCCTGGCGGCCTTCTGTAGCTACTCGATGCTCAACAACGTGGAAGTACTAGGGACTCTCCTAAACGAAGAGATCACATCCATCAAGGCGTCCAGGGCAGAGGCATCGGCCATAGGCCGCCTCGCGACCAACGACACCGACATTGAGATTGGCAACGAAACTGTGATCAACGCCAGCACCATTACACTGGCGCAGATTTCCCGAGACGCGACGGGTGACAGCGACAAGGACTGTTTAAACTTCGTACGAAGGCTCTTTCCCGATCACGTGGACGCGGCCAGGTTCAGGGCGACTGTCGATTCGCACCTCTACGACCGCATGGAGTCGCTCACACTCGGAGTGAGGATAGGGGTGGCTCAGGCAGCCCTGTCTTCTCCACTGAAGGACGTGCTCGGCAACCCGACGCTCGTGGCGTCCGACGTCGCCGTGGCGGGCATCAGAATAGCTGGAGCACCTAGGGGTTCGTGGGCAGGGATTGCGAGGGACATCCCGGAGCCTGTCATCGCAAGCAACGACGGCCTCTTCGTTATGGGCCTCAAGCAGGCACACTCCATCTTCAAGGACCGAATAGTGGGGCTCTCCTACAACGCGGCGGACCCGTGTGACCATCCTCCGTTTTCATCAGCTACAACTTTGAACGCGTACATGATCCCATCGCTTCGATGCAGCGTTCTTTTTCTCGGCATGGCACATCGACCGTGGCTCGACGCCCAATACGACGACACGTCTCTCCTCTCTAGAGGAATGATGGTCGTGGCACACGAGCTCGCCCACCTTACCCTCAACACGCAGTACCTCACGGGACCTTACCAGGAGCTCTTGAAAAGGTATAGAGAGTCTACCTACTCGGAGGCCATCGCGGACGTGGGTGCGGCACTTGGAATCATCTCAATGGACGTCGATCGCGACACGCTTTTGATGAACTGGTGCCAGCTTTGGTGCGCGAGGGTACCTTTCGGGTGGTCTGCGTCACCGTACGCGAGCCATCCCGAAAACAACGAGAGGTGCAACTTTCTCCACGAAACTATCATGGAACACGTCCCTGACCCATAGAGTGTACACACACAGTTGTTGTCTGTCTTGTAATACTAAAACGCAAAGAGCTCTGAGAGTGGAAGGGAGGCGGGTGGACCAATCTGGTCCGTCAGACTAGTTGCACATGACTCAGCGGATAGATGTTGGCAGTCAAGAGCCAGCGATTCTCCGACCGGGTAGCAGTCGAGGTCGGCAAAATCAAAGTTCTCAGTGCAGGACAGGAACCGATACTTGATCGGCAAGGGTGGTGGGAATAGAGGAGGCGGCATGAGTATGCGCGACTGCTTCTTGGAGCGCTCCTCCTCGTCTGTCCCCCCATCTCGGAAGCGCGCAGGCTTGTTCTTGGAACGCGCCGAGCGCTCGAGGTCATTGTCCACGGTGAAGATTGTGTGATGGACCACCATGTGCTTATTGTCCTTGCGAGCGCGCGGCGCCGGGGAGCTAGCTGTCAGGGAGGCGGACATATGGGTGCCGAAGGGTGGCTTTTGGGTGGTGCCTCAGCATCATCTCGTTTGACACGCACCCTTGTAGTCGTACATCTCCATGCCATCCCCGGCGCCGAAATTGTACCCGCGTAGGCGGCCGACTTGCCTCCACCCAGTCGGCGCCGGACCTTTACGTCGGCGCCGGGACATGCGCGACCATAAGATCTCCGTGCAAACGAGATTTAACACACAGTATCCGCTAGAGTGAGAGAGGTGGTGATCTCCGCTCATTGCGGTCTGACCGCCATGAGTATGGTCCCACACAACCTCCCAACGGTCCCGGCGCCGACGGTCCCGGCGCCGACGGTCCCGGCGCCGACGGCAGACGCGTCGGCCGCCGACGGGATGGAGGGCTTGCAGGCGCAACTGGCGTCGGCGGACGGGGAGGACCAACACCAGAACGACGAGATCAACCAGCACATCGACAACGCAGACGTCATGCTCAAGCTTCTGCTCATGTGCGGGGTTCCCGGTGTCCCTCCCTGCGACTGCGACGACTTTACCAGCCTCGTCTGTCGGTTGATGTGCGGTGGAGAGGCCGAGGACTACGGCGACGGCACCAGCGACGCTGCCACCTTTCGCGACTATGTCGAGGGGGTGTGCACCGTTCTACACACCGCGATCAACCCCAGAGCCCTTGACGAGAAGGGCATGCTCCACAGCGATCTCAACATCGCCATGGCCGACATGATGCGCACCTCTACGTTCTGCCTTCTCTCCGGTGACATCGAGGCGCGCAAGGAGTACACACGCGACCGTCGCTCGCCAGAGAACCAGAAAAAGGGGGAGCTGTGGCGCATTCTTCGCAGCCCGCGTATCACCCCGGAGAACCGCATGGCGTACGCCACGGCGGAGGCCATGACCGAGAACTTTGACGACGGCGTCCAGGCGCTCGAGGCTCTCAAGGACCGGAACGAGGAAGAGTTGCTCGAGTTTGTCAACACGTCGATTCCGCATCTGGTGCGCAATCTGGAGTGTATGGCGTTCCCGATCCTCTTCGATGGGCAGCGTCTCCGTGCCGGCATCACCATCGCGGCCAAGCTCTTTGGCAAGAGCCCACAGCACTACGGCGTGGACTTTATCGCTCGGCACGTGCTCAACGCCAACGCGTCTGCCATCAGCCTCTTCCGCCTGCAGGCGACCTTCTGCGCCTTCCTGGCAATGGCTCGCGTCTACATCATCGGAGTCAAAGAGGACGGGTGGAGGGAGCTCATGGACATCATCGACGCCTTTGTCACTGAGATGGACAACGAGCTCAAGAGCAAACTCAAAGAGGAGGGCTCTCGCCGCGACGCCCCGGGCAGCATCACAGCCGCATTCGCGTGCATCGCGACCTGGTTCGAGATGGCGGTGCACGACGACATGGCCTACCGCGTGGTGCAGAGCGCCTTCCAGTCTCCTGTGCTCGTGCTGGGCGAGGCTTGCTCGGGGCTCACCCGTCGCTGGCAGGCCTTTTGCCAGGAGAATCAAGTGAGTGCGGTCAACCTCTGGACCGCCGTGCAGTTCCTCGTCACCGCGCGCAAGGAGATGTACGGCACCTCCATGCCCATAAGCACCGCTGTGCACATCGTACTTTCCGGCCTGGTGGGCAACTGCGTCACCGCCACCGACATACCCGGGCCTTTCATCCTGTGCGACAGCTGCAAGGAGTTCGCCGCCGTCTACTACAAGAAGCTGCCCAAGGTCAAGTTCACGCTCCCCGAGTACGAGTCGTACGACGCGGAGGGGCGAGTCAAAAGCCCCACCCGCGACGGCAGCCGCGAGTGCAAGGAAACGCAGATCATCAAAACCATCCTCGACAAGGGACGCGTGCGCGGCCAGCACGAGAAGGGGCGCTTGGTGGAGACTCGCCTTTCGGCCTCGCTGCCCTTTCTCGCCATGAAGGAGGGTCTCATGCGCGACCTTCCCAACGGGGTGTCGGCATCGACCTCCGAGGGCCGCAAAGACCTGCGACGCCTCCACATCAAGTACCTGCAGACTCTGCCGGCGTGCAAACACACGTGGTGCCTCCACGTGGACCAGGGCAGCTACCTCATAGAGCGCAAGCGCACCGGCGACGACGGCCGCACTACGAGCGACAACGTGGAGAAGCCGTGGCGCGACATACTGGGCGGCTCTCTCATCTCGACACTCTACCACCCACTCGCCGGCGAGGCGTTCATGCTGACCCTCGAAGACATCGTGGACGACTACGGCAAGTTCGAGTCCAACACCAATGCCTGCGTCGAGGTATTCGCCTCCAAGATGGAGCGGGTTGCCAACATCGTCTTCGATCCGGCTCACGCGCTTCACGGAGCCCCAGATCGCCTCGAGGGGCGCGAGCACGCACTCCGCATCTTTGCGCAGCAGCGCGCTCTCGCCAAGGCCGTCTGCAAGATCATCAGTATGCAGACGGGTGCGCTCTGGGAGGCGATGCAGCTCACTTTTTCCATGCACGCCGCCAAGACCGACGATGATGAGATTCACTCGGGCAGCATGAGCGGTGGCGGTCTTCCGCCACTGCCCCCTCTGGCCGCTCTTCCAGAGCTGCCTCGTCTCCCTCCTGCACCGGAGCGGCAGGACCGCGAGGGCGTCGCCAGTGCCCACGCGGTCCCACTCGGACCTGTAGTCGTCGGCCGTCCCGTCCTTCCACAGGGCGAGAAGCGCAGCGCTGGTGAGGCCCCTGTGCAGATGTCCCGCAAGCAGCAGAAGGCGCCCATGGTCGACCCGGGATCTCCGAGCCTTACCTTCCACGGGATCAGCCTTCCAATCGATCCCATCGACTAGCTGGGGCAGACGTCCCATCGCTCCCATCGCTTCTGTTGGCGGGCCAGCGAGCAAAGTTCCGAAGCCACAATCCTCGGGTTGGGGGGTCGAACAGTGACCTGCCCAACCCACAACCCACCGGACAGCTTTCAGACAGGAGAGCGACCAGGCCACCCCCGGGATACATGTGGCTCGCACCACTCGGAAACGGGCCACCTCATGGGTTGGGGTTTGGAGCGGCCATGGACAGAGGTCCCAATCCGCGGGGTGTAGTGTGTCCGACCCACCGTCCTTCCGCCCGTCGTGCGATGTGGATGTGTAGCTGGTCATCTGTAACATAAAACCACCCCGCTAAGTGCCTCAAGACGACGACTCCAGTCCGTAAGCATACCACACACCACCGCATTGCCCATGCCATCGAGGGGTGGTGGGGCGGGCCGCCGGTCCCGTGACCCCGACACCCCCTCGTTGGCGTTTTTCAGAGCCGAGTCGCCCTCCCGAGGGGGTGAAGAGGAGGAGGACAGTGACCCGCCATCCCCGTCGCTCGCGGCGGCAGCGAACATGCCAGACGCGCTGCTCCAGTCCCCGTGCGACGGACCCGTACTCGGACAGGACGTGCCGTCTATGATCCTGGATCTCCCCGCTCCCGTCCAGAGGCAGTCGTCCCAAGCGCCTGTTCCTGAGGGACCTTCTGGCACGGCCAGCGACGTCGCTGGCGGGTCGAGCCTGCTCTCCTCCACCTCTGGGATCGACGCCGACGAGGAGTACAGCCGAGACGAGAAGATGCTCAACGAGTTCACAAAGTTTCATCCCATGACAAGGTACCCCTAACCCACCAACCCCTCCTCCCCTGCCCGCATTCGCGTTCGCCTCTTGACCACGCTCGCTCCCGTGTACAGTCTCGAGTCCACCTCGGTAAAGACCATGCAGCTCGTCGCCGGCATGACGGAGAAGGCGCACGTCATCATCCCCGAGCTCCCTTCCGTGCCCAAGACGCACGACGACAAGTTCCTCAGGTGCGAACCCACAAAAAGTCTCACGACGACATGATCCTAGCGATGAAACACTCACATGTCCTGTTGTGTGCTCGCAGTCCTGCCAACCACTCCATTGGAGAGCGCGACTGTGTTTGCGGTCCGCGCTGTCTGGCGATGTTCATCGCCCGCGTTCGCTACGGTCCCGACAACACCAATGGCTTTGTCTGCAAGGAGTTCCTGCTCCCCGACCAGCACCGAGACTTCTTGGCGGGCAAGGGCTGTCCGCCACAGCGGCAGAAGTGCCTGCTGTGCTCTCGTTACTTCTTGGTAAGCTGCCACACCCTTTGCTTGTTGGTGCCCTTAGTCTCCATGACTTTCCGCTGCGGGAGCTGACCTCTATGCGTCTGTCCCTCCCCTGCGCAGAACTACGTGTACATACTGGTGCGCTCGCCCATGCCATGCCCGCACACACACACACTAGTCATGCAAATGGATGGACCTGCCGAGGCTTGTGCCGAATGTTGTTCCACTGTTCACAGGCGCGCACCGACCCGAGCTTCAAGGCGGTCCCCTGTCTCACGCTGCAGACCTTTAGCAACCCGGTCGGCACTGGCCTACCGGACCACGACGAAATCGTTCGCACGGCCACGTCCTCCCCCACACACTCTAGCTTGGTGGCGTGCAAGGAGGGGTACAAGCCGCATGCGATGCTCTTTGTCGACGAGGACTTTGCAAACCAGAGGGTGCAGCGCGAGACGTCTCTCGGTGCCCTCTCTTTCCGCCCCGTGGTGCGGTTCTGCTCGACGCACTACCGCTACACGGAGGATGCGGACGGAAAGAGCCGCATCGTACAGATTGGAATAGGCTGCGACGAACACCTGGGTGGGCTGGGTTTTCGGCAGCCGCCCCCGCGGGAGGCCACGGCGGGGGCGGCATCAAGGGCGTCGGTGTCGCACTATGCGATACCAGCCTGAGGCCTCTGAACTCGGACTTTGAAGGGTCGGGCACGATCGCCGCCATCATCAGGGCATGCAAAGGCATGGCGGAGGACTTTTTCATTCCCGACCTTCCGATGTGGGTCGTGGAGCCTCGCATGACGTGCGTGGTGACGTCCGAGGCGGAAACCGGTGAGGACGGCGGTGGCATCGTGACCGGCCAGGCGCTTGAGCTAATAGAACCACTCTCGAGGCTGGAGAAGACCATCCGGGCCCGAGTGAACGCGCTCTTGGAGGTGGAAACCACCTCCGGGAATGACACACACGGCGAGTACGAGAGCTTCACCAACAAGGTACCGACGGTGTGTCTGTGCCGCCTCCTGCTCGGAGCGTGCTGCGAGGCGTACTTCTCCTACAAGTGCTCGTTGATGGTGCGACCCGGCGACACCGTCAGGGGCACGCGTGAGACGAAAGTGGTGGCCGGGTTCTACAGGGATGCGTGCCTCGTGGCGACGTGGACGTCGGCGCATGCCGTCTACATGCACGATCTGCTCGCGCACAACAGCCTCGCTCCCTCGCCTCCGTCGATCCACTCGGTGCCCAACCAGTTTGCTGAGTTTGATCTCAGCGACCTCTACTCCCGGCGGACGTGTCCAAAGGTGTTGCAGACGCGAGACAGTGCCTACTTGCTGTCTCTCATGACGCGGTGCACAAACCCAGGCTCTAGGGGGTGGGACAGCGTCGTGAAGCAGTCCCTGGAGAAGAGCGACGGCACGCGTCGGATCTGCACCAACGCGCTGGCGATCTCCATGACTGGAATGAGCTCCTGCATCCACCCCGCGATTCGCATGCACTGGACAAAGCGCTTGCACCTGGCAAACGCGCTGCTCGTGCGCCTACCCGCGAATGACATCTCGGCCTTTGCTCAGAAGTGCATCGTAGAGTTCAAGGAGATGACGCGGCGCATGGTGTCCAACTGCACATCCTCCGCGTACGCCACGGCCGCCGCCCTCCATCACGTGGAGCACCCGGTGGCGCTGCTCGAGCCCTGCCGGTTGGGAGTGCCGTGCCCCGGCCTGGAGACGTCGTGCACGGCATTTGCGCTCGCGGGGAAGGCGTTCGTGGAGGCCGGGTGCAAGGTAGAGATCTCGAGGTGCGTGCTGGATGCATTCGACGCGCAGGCCAAGCTTACCGGAGATCCAGAAGCTACACAACATTTTTTATGGACTCCGTCATACTTAGGTACGCGCATGCCCGCCCATAACACCACTAGCATTCGCGCGACACTGACCGGTGTGTTCGTTGTGTCGCAGGCAAAGGAACCGCCTCGGTATGCTCGCCTAGAACACACACTGCCCCCTCGTGCCCATTAGACACACACACACACTCATACCACGCACGCTTTCGTGTCGCAGATCCACCAGAAGATACCCTCTGTGTCGGTCGCGGCCGAGGTGTGGGCGATCGCCTTCAGGACCAACTTCATCCCCTTCTGGGTGCACAGCTCTTCCCACCAGCTCAGGGCGACCCGTCTGGACCCGTCTCAATACCAGACCATCCACGAGATGAACTCTGCCACCAAGCTGACGCTGCTACTCACGGACGAGGAGCGGATGAGCCTGCAGCGTATCGCACTCGACTCGCCTTCCGCCGGCATCATGACGCTGGAGGAGGTGTCGTCTCTGCTCAAGATCGACGGCGTGCGGGGGTCGTCTTGCAACGGCGGCAGCAAGGGGCCGGCAGACGCGGTGAGGGCTATAGGTGAAGCGGGAGGCAGAAACGCCGCGCGGATCCTGTCCTTTTGCCGGTCTGCCGCCGTATCGGACGAGCTGCTGGTCTACGACATGGGCAAGAAATCGGCGCGCATGCAAGCGCGCGCTCTGCTGAAGCGTCTTCTTGTCATGGAGACGTATGGCCTAAACGAAGGCTGCGACCCAATGGAGTACCTGCACCTTGTGCCAGACCACGCCAAGAACCTGTGCGCGTGCATGGAGTGCAAGCGGGTGGCCAACGCGGCGGCCTGTGACGGTGGTCACAAGTGGAAGCACATTTTCAACGAGATTGGCACGAGCGGCTCGATGATATCGATGGATTGCGAGACCAACGAGACGCACATGCGCTGCGCCAAACGCTCTTCCGCCTCACTTCGCACGGCGGTCGCATTCGAGGAGGAGATGAACTGCAGGGCGATCGAGTGCGACGCCATCGACTCGAGGGTGGTGCACAACCTCCTGATTGACAACACGGTCGGGTCCGACACGGGAGCCGCCGCGAGGGCGAGACGAGACTCCAAGAATGCCATGGAACAGCGCGTCTCCTCGGTCACGTGCGGTAGCGAGTGCATGCTCTCGATCCCCATCGTCGGCAAGGTGGTGCGCATCTGGAACGAGTGGTACGCGCTGTGCTCGTACTGTGGATGCTTTGTGCGCTTCCACCCGAACAATCGAATGGGTGTAGAGATCTGCTGCATGCGCTGCGACTACCGCATGCTGCACCGCAACGAGAAGCAGCCGGCGAGCGCCAAGGACGCGGCAGGCGCGTCCACGCCCAAGTGTCGCTTCTGTGGCAAGGTACGCTATAGCCCCTGCCCGCATGATCCCCCACCCCCCACAATATCGACACTTACACTTAGCGTTGCGCGCGTGTGTTCGCAGGAGGACCCGCAGCGCACGGGGGCGAAGTGGAAGCTCGTCAGGGCACCGATGGACACGTCCGGGGCGAACGCCAACCTCCCACCCCCTCTGAGAACAGTCTTCTTCTGCCCGCAGCATTTCCGATCGTGGATACCCGCATGCCTGAAGACCATGCCCATGCGCGTGGTCTTGTCCCACATAGTGTACGGTGCGAGGCCGTGCTACGGTGCCTCGCCAGAGGGGGAGGCCGAGGCCAAGTCCTCCGCTGAACCGTCTCGGGCAAGAAACCCGCAGAAGAAGAGGAGAGTAGTGAAAGGAGGGGGCAAGCAGAGAGCGTGATTGTAGAGACTTGTGTAATCACTAAGCAATTACCAAGTCAAATCCTTCTAAAGACGCACGCGTCCACAGGGTGGTGTCTCCATCGTCTTCCCAGTACACGGTTACATTCCCTAGCCCCGCATCTGGGTTTAGGATCATGCCAACGCCGTTCCCAACCCTCCCAGCCTCCTCTCCGATTGGGAACAGTGGATGCTTCCTCACTAGCATACCGGCGTACGCAAACGCTACCGGCACCGTGTTTTCCCCTCGAGCAAGCATCAACTTCCCAACCTCTCCCGACCGACTCTCGAACGACAGGCAAGCTACTGGTGCGCCTTGCACGCGAAATGGCCGCCTGTTGGTCCAGTTCTGGAGGCCCTTTCCAACCCCCATGTCCATCCATGCCGCCTCCCGATGGCATCTAAGGAGGCGCTTATCCATGGCCACCTAGCGCTCCCTACGCGACGGTGGGCTTGGGGAGGTGCTCTGCAAAGCGCATGAGGTCGTTGATGTGCGCCTCCGTCATGTTGTTGATCTTGAAGCGGCCAAAGCCGACACCCGACATGTCGACGTAGTCGGGGTTCATGCCGCGGCAGAGCGCGAGCGCCATCTCGACAAAGCCAGCCGGCACGGCGTTGAGTAGGTGGAGGGCGCGCTCGTTGTGCACGAAGGCCTCGAGCGAGGTCGTGTGCGCCAGGGCGGGTGGACCGGTGGCCACGGGCGCGGCCTCCACCTCCATGCCGCCGACGCCGGCGACCGGCGAGAGGGCCTGGCGCTTGTTGGCGCGCGCCTCCGCCGCCGCCGCCGTCGCCTCGCGAGCCGCCTTCATGCGGTGGAGCACGTTGCCGCCCTCGTACTCGCGCGAGTCCTTGCCGCACATGACGGAGGTCGCGTTCTTGGCCAGGAAGCGGCCGACGAGGTTGGTGGACTGGAAGTTCTCCTTGTCA
>Ga0209603_1003127_pt1 | contig 14518 bp, 22 predicted proteins | sample COGITO_mtgs_1206_FD_184812 | JGI IMG/M metagenome (GOLD analysis project Ga0209603, IMG submission 184812) | Pelagic marine microbial communities from North Sea - COGITO_mtgs_120607 (SPAdes) (version 2) | ecosystem: Environmental > Aquatic > Marine > Epipelagic ... | reverse complement strand
TACTTCTGGAGTGAGATAGCTAATGTTATTAGTAATCGTAATGCTTCCGCCCGTGAGAGTCAAGTCATAAGATGCTTCTAGCTCATCAGTACTATCGCCATCAGGATCTTGCGTAGTAGGTACAATTGTAAGCTGAGTTAGACGATTACGAATAAAGTTATCTGTAGCAGTAACATCTTCGTAGATAGTAGCAGTTGGTAGACCACTTGCAGTATCGTCAACAACTTCTGCCGCAAAGCCTGACCAGTCAATCATTGCAATACCATCGATTTCAAAGTTAAGAGTTGCTTCATTAACAACTGCACTTGTTAGCTTATATACTTTTTGGTTTGCCCTGCCTACAACGAAGTAGATATTTGCAGTACCAAGAGTAGATTTATTTGAGCTATCAAAGTCAATGTTCAAATCTGTAGTGTCAGCAGTAAAGCCTGTAAAAGTACTTGAAGCGTATGCTGCGTCGCCTGCCATCAATGCCCACAATACTTCTTCTACTGCGTGATGATTTGCCGCTGTATCGGCGGCGCCTGCACCAGTTCCTGCAGATACGAAAGGACGTACGTAAGTAGAGAACGACCACTCTGCGGGAGCAAGAGAGTCATTAAACGCGCGACGACCCCGCTTACTGTTGCCTGCGGAATCTTCCATCTCTGAAAGTGCGATTTCTGATACGTTAGTAGCTTGTGAAAAGCTAAAGCCATCTAGTACGGGCATCTCCCATACAGCTGACCCAATCTCAACGTATACTTTGGTATCTCGGCTAAAATATAATTGTTGTGCCATTAGTTTCTCCTATAATCCTGAAAAGACTTGAACTTGAACGTTTGTTCGTGTCAGTATTTTCTAGTATCGAACCTCTATTGTCATTTCACCGACTCCATATGGTTCAAGTACACCCTCATCAGTATCTATACTAATAATTGTGATTTGGTGTGTGTGTTGGGTTGCCCCTTTTCTATCGATGTATTCTAGTCTAGAGTTATCTTCTAATACTACTTCTACATCTTCCAATAATTTATCTAAATCCTCTACTGAGTCTTCTGAGTTTACATAACACCGGAGCGCTACACTCATGTATCTATCTTTATGCCCTCCACCTTGATACTCACGAGTTTCTGACCCCGCGTTTAAGTGTACTGCAGGAAACTCTTCTATCTCATCCCAAAATTTCAGTCGTGGGTGAACATTATTAAATAAGTTTGTAAGGTATTCTCCATTTCCGTTAATACCTTTTAATTTATCTACTAGTGCATTTACAATGGCCTGCCTTCTAGTTGCGTATGTTCTTGTAGCCATTACTGTCTCCTAGTGTATAATCTTCCGGTTACCATTTGTGCTGCTATTTCTCGTATAGATCCCTCAATTAGTTTACGCGGGTCTCTCTCTACGCTACCTTGAGCAAATCCCGGCTCAAATGTTTGGTAAGGATATTTTTGATAAGTATAGCCTATCGAAGCAAAGCCTTGAGGAGTTTTACTTACATCTGTAATTTTTACCCCTCCGGCAAATCGTCCTGTTTGATACTGTAATCCAGGTTCTCCCATATTTTTTGCTACTACACTATTAATTTTCATATTTAAAGCAGCATATAGTTTTACTTGTGAAAACCCCGTATCTTTAGTCTTGGCTTGAGTTTTTCTATTTTTTGCAACTTTTTTTATTGCCCCACCCGCCACAACTTTAGCCGATGCAACTTTTTGTTTATTACCCTTTGTGGTTGTTGTATGTTTAGTTTTTTTAGAGGCCTTCATATCTTTAGACCGTATTTTAAGGGCTTTACCTGAGCCTAGACTTTCTAGCATATGTCTAGTAATTTTTTGCTTAAGAGTAGAAGATCCTTCTTCATTTATAAGATTATTTTTATACTCTGTAGCAAAGTCTCTGAAAGCTTTTTTTACTGATTTTTCAAATGCTGCGTCTTTGCCTATATTTTCTTTACCTACTTGAAAGACTACGTTAGAAACATAATTATCTACTAGTTTACCTTCTTTTGTAACAATTTGTTCATGGTTAATAAATAATTTATCTATTTCTATTCTAATATCTTTAGGTAAATTTGCTTTTTTAGCAAAAGCAGAAAAAGCCATAGATAATTCATTTTTATTCTCTAAAGGTATTACAGAAATTGCACTTGCTATCTGCACTTGTGAGACTGCTGAACCTTTTACGCCATGTCCTTTATGTATGTTTTTAGATAAACGCTTTTTTTGATCTTCCGTTAAGATTCCGTTATCAGTAAAATGCTGCAGCATCTTAGATTTAATTCGGCCTATTGAGTAACTAAAACTGCTAACTATAAACATATTTTTACCTAAAACATAAGAGCTAGGCAGACCTAAGTCTGGTAGTTTTGCTACTACAGCGACATATCGAAGATGGTTATTAGTCTCAAATCTTTTTGCTTGCTCCTCTGCTTCTGCGCGGGCTTTCTCTATCGCAGAGGAATACTGGCTAATAGTAATTTCTACGTCCTGCCCAAAAGTATCTATTACGGCTTTTTTCAGTTGGTCAGGGCCTGGAATTATAAGTAGCTGCCCTTTCTGCCTTTCAACTTTTTTACGCATTTCAACTTCTAAGCGTTCTAGTAGTTTATTACTAAAATTTTTCTTAAAGCTTGAAGTACTCATTAGAAGTTCTTATATAAGTCAAGCACACGCTTGATATGGTCAGGGAAAGCAACATTGTTACGCTGACTAGTACTTGCTTGATTCTGTACTGAAGCACCTGCAAGTGTGCGGCGCTCTTTATGCTCATCTTTAATATAGTAAGTAATCAAATCAATAACTGCAAGCTGTAAATCCGCAGGTATTGTCTCATAACCGGCAGTGTATACTACACGAACAGATCCAGGACCTTTACGCCAATTACGGAAGTTTGAACCTCCAGTAGTTCGTAAAAGACTATCTGTTCCAGCATCAAAATAAAACTCATGAGCTGCTTCTGTAAGAGTAGCATAATCCCCGTCATAGGAGTCTCGCTCTTCTACAGATACAATAGTATTGACAGGACTCTCAGTAAGTTGTATCATATGAGTGTCCCAAGTAACATTAATGACTTCTGTTTTATTAGTACTATAGTAGTCTACAATACTATTTCCACAGTAAGTTTTTATTAACTGACTCACAGCAGGAATCAAAGCTTCAATACGCAAGTCTTCTTTCGGAGATTGAATACCTTCGGCTTCTTTATATTCTTCTAATGTAATTAAATTTGTCATATTTGAGTCATCTAATAAAAACTCGGGGGAGCGAACTCCCCCCAGTCTCTTGGTTCAGATTATGTTGCGAGGTCGATCTTAACAGCTGAACGGTTACCTGCTGTATCTGCAACCAACTCTTCAAAGCCGAGTGATTGAGTAGCAACGATAACACGACGCTGGTTACCAACTTCGTAATCTGTCTCAACTGCAACACCGCGTAGACGTGGGATTGCGTAGTTGCGAGTATTAACAGCGAAGGCACATGGAATGCCATCTGCTTCTGCTGCAAAGCTATCAGATACGATTACAGGTGAACCATAAACCGCACCGATTGCACCAGTAAGCTTAGTAGCGATATCAGAACCTACATCAGTGATGTCGGCAAAACCTGAATCTTCGATAAGCTCGTAGTAACGTGCCTGTGAGATGATGTAAGCAACATCAGTAGGGTTGATACCGTACTTGCCCATTGCTTTACGAGCAGTAAGAAGGTTAGCTGCTGTAAGAACAGCGCCGCCTGCAATGCTAGGAGCTACTGAGCTGGCAGTTGCGTATCCATCAAGACCAGTGATTGAACCAGAGCCATTGATGATAGCGTTATCTACTGCACGAGCGTGCGCACGAGCAACTGACTCAACAAGCATAGGCATCAAGTTAACGAGAACTTCTTCGTCTACATGGTTGTCCATGAAAGTCTGTGAGATCAGACGATAAGCATTCAAGATTACTTGAGCAGGCTTATATGTGCTGTCAGAAGCGCCACGATTTTCCAAGTTACCTGCTGCAGCTGCACCAGTTTGGAAAGTAGCCGGCTCAACGTCTGGCTGAATAGGTAGTACAGTTGCTGCACCATTTACTTGAATCTCACGGAACAGACCAGCTGTACGTAGATTCAGAGTAACTTCCTTTTCAATTTGACGAGAAACTTCTTGATCGATATCACCAGCATTAGTTGCATAGTCGATACCTGCCTTCTCTTGAAGGTTTTGACCAAATGCAGTGTTCATACCTTTGCCAGTTACGACGCCAAGGATATGTGCTTGCATGAAATCTTTGCCCCACTTGCTAAGATCGTTAGTAGATGTACGATCAGAGAAAGTACGCTTTGAGTCACGCATCTTAGTGAGCTCATCACTCTTTTCAGCTAACTCTTTCTTGAAGGCTTCAAGAGTTGAGTTAAAGTCTGCATCTTTCTCAGCTAATTTAGCTTCGAGGTCTGCTTGTAGACGCTCAGCACCAGTCTCAACAGCAGTTACTACCGCTGATTTAACTTGCTCTTCTTGCGCTTCTTTAGCTGCAACTTCCGCTGCTGCTTTTTCTTGGTCAGCTTTTTCAGCTGCTTTCTGCTCGGCTTGCTTCATTGCAATATTAGCAGCAGTTTGCTCCGCTACTTTTTTAGCAAAAGCTTCCAAGTCGATTTCTGGAGTATTAACTTCAGACATTTTGATCTCCTGTTGTGCGGATATTTCCGCCTTTTCCGGTGTATTTCTAGCTACGCTAGAGGTATTGACCTCGTCCTTAGCCAGAGTCTGACCGGCTAGATCTACACGATTTGTGAAAGTTTTCTTGAACTCCTCATACTCATCCATCGAGTTAAAGGATTTCGCCAAAGAAAAAGTAGCTGCCTGATTGCAAGGTACGGAAACAACCGAAACTTCAAACAACTCAGCGTCCTTAATCATTAATCCATCAGTTTCCTTAATATAATCTGCATCCTTGACACGGAAACCGACAGAAAAGGCTCCAAGGACACCGTCTTTAACAAGCTCAGCAACATTGCCGGGGGCGCTCTTGCTGATTTTGCATTCTAGTTCTAGACCATTTGGGCCGGCTTTCATGCCAGTCGCACGACCAATGGGTCGGTCATAGTCATGGTTGAAAAGAATAATAGGATTCTTCTCGAAATTCTTTAAACCACCTTTTGTCCAAGCCTCTGCAGAAATAGAATCACCAGCGCGATCAAAGTCAGCAGTGCTTGCCATTCCACGAATCATAACACTGCCATCTTCGCCGGCTTGTGCTTTGAACGTGGAGGTTAAGTTAAATATCTTTTCCATCTTTCTTTACCTCTGTCTTCACAGGCTTGGGTACTTCTATTTTTACAGGCTGTGGCTTTGGCATTTCCATCTTTGGTTTAGGGTTTGTAGCTATGAGCCAAAGTTCGGGCTCATTTCTTTCTAGCATTACTAACATTCTGGAATAGGATCGAAATACTCTTCGAATGCCTGAAAGTAGAACTGGTTTGTCTGCGCACTTTATATAGTCTGGCTGGCTTAGAACTTCGCCTTTTTCTGCAAAGAACATAGCTACTGTTTCTAGTGTTTTGCGCACTTGGGCTTTATTCGCCATCTGTATCTCCTTCTGTTGGTCGTCCGCCTAAGTCTGGGTTGGCGGCACTTCCTGCGATATTGGCAGGAACCCTTAAATCACTGTGACCTTCTATATCTTCAAAACCTAGGTTGTCACGAGCTTCGTTTGGTGTAATTATACCTGCATTTACAAGAGCAGAATAGTACTGAGCTGAGTCACGTAGTTCTGGCTGTAGAGCAGGAATATTTGTAATATCTTCTGATAGTTCATATCCGAAAAATCTTTCTAGAGCATAGTTAAGTTTTGTAACTATAGGTAGTACTGTCTCTAGATAGTATAGTCTCATGTTTGGTCGAAGATTAGCATTGTTTCCTGAGTCTAGTAGAATCGGTGGAATGCCCAATGCTTTAAGTATAGTCTTTTCAGTTTCTTCAGTAGCACTTTGAAAATCAAGCTCCTTAAAGTTTACGTTTGAAATAGAATCTACTTCTATACCCCCATCAAGAATAAGGGGCCGTCGACCGCCTGCGTCTGGCTTGTATCGAGCCTGCCAAGACATAAGCATACGTTCTTTAATTTTCTCAGAAAGAGTATTAGGACTTTTCAATACCAGCCCTGGAACAGCGCCGTTCTTGAAGAAGTTGTCCTGAAACTTTCTCATGCTAGTCATAAGTTGCATAGTACGAAGTGCAGGACTCAGACGAGGAACTCCTCGATAGATTGAGTAGAAGGAGTTCTCTTTAACATGAATAATCTCACTAGGAGAGTAGGTTATCTTTTCGTTAAAAGTAAACTTTTCAATATAAGTAGTATCACTTGCATGAATAATCATCTTAGATGCGGGCAGGTGGTACAAATGTACTCCATCAAAATATATAAATATATTTCCGTCTAAGAGTAAGTCAATAATGCAGTTTCTACGAAATGTGTTTATGTCTTGAAAAGGGTTAGGCTCAGTATTAAGGAGGAGGTCAACTCTACTACGCTTAATACCTTTTACTACTGCTGTACCTTTTGTCGCCATACCTACAATAGTGCCGATCTCTGCTGAGTCGTCTACTATCATATTAACGCCACGATTGACTATTTCTAGTTCTTCGTATGCACGCTCATAGTTATAAATCGGTTCTCTACTAGGTTCGACTTTATGGTCGTAGTAACGCTGGGCAGGATTCAGCTTTTCTTCTTCTCTACCAAGTATTTTATCATACCACGCCATGTTTAGTTCTCTGTATTTCTACCCAGTTTTCCTGCTTTTTTGCAGTAGCTAGGGAAGGATCTTTACCGTAAATTGAATGAAGTTGTAGATGATGGTCATGGCATAAGGTTACTGTATAATCATATAACTCTGCCCATTTTTCCTCTATAAACTCATCTCTCCATATAACAATATATTCATCGGTATAGTGTTCGGGGCGAATTGCCTGCTTCCCTTTCAGCCACTCTGACAATAGAGGACTTAAACTATAATAATGATGGAAGTCTAGCTTCTCTGTACTATGACAAATCTGACATGCACCAGCTTTTTGATATTGGGACTTTGCTTTATCCCTTATATACTTAACTCTGTCTCTTTTTAGCTGTGCCATGTCTTTCTTTTCCATTTTGATTATCGAAATTATAACTAACTTGAGGTTTCTTGTCAAACACTATTTTTAACGATGTCCTGTTAGAAGCTAGTCTGTGAAGTCTCAAATGAATATATAGCATATCGAAGTGCATCCGCCATGTGAGATGCTTTATTGTGCTTTGGCTTCTCTTTTAGTAGATTAGGGTTCGGATCCCACTGGTACATGTCTAAACAACCCAGGGTCTCTATACATCTTTGATCTACAATAAGGTTATCGTTGTCTACTATTGCTGCTACGTGACCTATGCCATCAATAATTGACTTCTTTGCATTTATAGTGCTAATATCATAATTCTGTGCAAAATCAAATCGAGTTTGCTGTGCTGCCGAATCTATGTATATGTAATCTATATCATGCTTATGAATTTGATCTCTAATTTCTTCTGCGTGTTTTTCAGTGGTCTTTTCCGAATCATAGTATTCGTCAAGTACATAATATTTACCAGAGTCCCAATCATATGCAATTACACAGAAAGCAGTGGGATCTCGGAAACCTACATCCAAGCCTCCTATAATATCCATACCCTCGGTGTTGAGCTCTGAAAGATCTGCTACACACTCTTCTGCGTTAAAGTTCCAAATCTGACCTTCGTAAGTGTTAAAGTCAGCTTCGTACTCCTGTTTAAATTCTGCATCACTCATAGACTTTCGTGCTTCGTCTACGTCGTGCTGGCTCATGCGAGGATTATCTTTGTAAGTAGCTTTTATGCTACACCATTCTGGAAACTCATCGGAGAATCCTCTATCAAAGAATTTTGCAAACCAGTTAGTCTTGCCTCGTGGGGTCGAAATAAAGATTGCTTTTGAATTATCTTTATCAAGTGTAGGACGAAGAGACACGTTAAATGCCTCTTCTCCATCAGTAAGTGCTGCTTCATCAAAGATAATTAAATCATATGAGCGACCTACTGAAGAATCTACTTGGTTTACTGAACCCATTCGTACAGTAGAACCATTCGAGATTTCGATAACTTTATCTTTCGCGTTGTCTTTTGTAACTTCAAGATCGAAGTGCTTAATTAAGGTTCTCTGCAAATCAAAAGAGATTTGCGAGAGAGAGTAATTAGGCGACATAATCAATATGTTCGACCCCGGAACGAGTGATACTAACTGACCTATAATATTTGCGATATAAGTTTTACCCTGGCGTCTAGACAGGGCTGCCGATACAAAGCGATACTTAGGATTATTAATAGCATTTATCAAAGCTACTTGCGAAGGCAGTGGGTCAATGCCCAGCAGCTCCAAATAAGGAGCTACTGGTAGCTTAATAAACCTTGTATCTGAATGTAGATCTTGAATTTCTGTAGACGGTACATCTATTCTACTAACTTGTACTGGCATTTAGTATCTCTTATATAGGTAAGTTATTCAGAAGCTTCAGGAGTCTCTAAAGATTCTGTAAGCATCTTCAAAAAGGAATCTTTTCCTACTTGTAGTTGCTGAAGCTGAAACGTCATATTTGCAATCTTTCTGTCTAAATCAAGACAGTGATTGGTCATAGCAATTTGCTCTTCCGTGAATGTAGCTGTATCGTATTCAATATCATTAATTGTAATCATTTGAGGTTTGTTGTCTTTGCTCATTTAGATTTTCTCCGGTTTTACCAAGGTACGCCATTGGCGCTTGTAGGATTTAACTGCAAATCAATGTTTGATTGCAGACTTGTTTCAGTAGCATCTTTATCTACTGACTCGTACACCCACCCAAGAACAGTTCCTTGAGTAAGATCAGCGTAGGGTACATAACCTTCTGCTGATGGGTCTGGGTTGAAGCCGCAAGTGCCGTAAGAAGACGCAGTAAAAGTATTTTCACCTTCTACGTGCTCAGCATTACAGCGCCAATGGGCTACTACTACAGCGCCTTCTGAGGGCTGTAAGTTATATTCGAGGGTTGCGATCGTCCAATTAAAAGTTGTCATTATTTATTCCTTTTTTCCGCTATTGGCATATAAGCCAAACCAAGCTGCTCCAGCTCCGATGATTACTGATATTAGTCCTGACTGTTCCATAGTTGGAGCATCTAACTCCATAAACCATGTTGCACTTGAATAAAGCAAGTAGATATAAGTAGTAATAAATACTCGTGGGAAAATTCTCCAAGAGTCTACAGCACTTGCTAAATCTTTAGTCTTCTGAAAACGGGCTTCTGGCGCTGCAGGTGCAGGTTCTGCGGCAGCTGCGTCCTCTAACTCATCAATGCGCTCTAGAAGGGCTTGATATTTGTCTAGGTCTACCTGTACTTCGTTTCGAGTATTATCTTCCATATTTTATTACTTTGGATCTAGTATTAGATCGAATGAGCCAGTGGCTTTAAAATTGTTCCCTGAAGTTGTTGCTCGGAAATCGATATCCATCTTTGGAGGAAGCTGAAAAGGAGCTGAGTATGTCTGCGTAAAGGTTTGCTCATATAATTCTACTTGCGCTCGAATTCTAAAGGCACCTCCAAAGTCTCTTGTAAATAACTTAAACTCAGCGTCCCCGCCCTTGCCTATTCCTGCAGTAAACTGACAACCGTACGCAAGAGTATTTGCTGGAACTGTATAAACGCACATTAAAGTTTGCGAAGTTCCAGCCTGCATATGCCCTACTACAGTTCCCGTGCCGGATATGGTACGAGCTGTAATTGTACCTACATTTGCAGCTCCATCTGCATAGATCATGCGATAAATACGCTTGAAAGTATTCTGCGTAGAAACTGCTACTGTACCTGTCATTGCGACTGTTTCTGTTTGAAGAACATAGTTGTTGTCAAGACCATATACAGTTAATGACCCCGTATCGGAGGTAGAAGTACTAATAATATACAGTATTTGAGGATCATCTAAAGCTGCCCAAGGATATAATCCACCTTGGGTCCATATGGTAGAAGTTCCTGAAGTTAGATTAGGATTTGCCCCAAACTTGTGCTCAAAGACATAATTTCTTTCAGCCCCCCGAGCAATGTCTAATCCATAGGTTCCTATCATTACCATTTCACCTTATCGGCCCAATAAGCTGCGCTCATTTTACCTTTTGCAATATTCTTTGCATGACGAGCTTTAAAAGACTTACGTTTTGCTTTCATTGCTGCAGATTCTCCCTTCTTAGGAGCTCCAGCAGTCTTTGCGCCTTTCTGGCCAAAACGAATAGTCTTAACTTTAGTGCCTGTTTTGGCAACTACGATATGAGACTTTGTCTTATGCCCAGGAGTACGCTTAGGCTTATTATAGCCTGATACTCCGGCTCTTTTAAGACGACTGTCTTTTTTCTTAACCTTTCTTTTTACCGCCACGTTTTTGTCTCTTCTTCGTTTTAACGAAGCCTGCCTTCATCTTAGCATAAGCTTTTGGGCTGATAGTGGACTTCTTTTTGCTGCGGCTATTGCCTTTCTTCTTTCGAGCATTTATATTTGCGTATAGACCTCTCTTCTTCGCCATTACATATCTCCATATATATTAATATCGTGAGATAGCTCCTCGTGTATAGTCATATCGCTAGGAGCTTTGTCATCGTCTTCAGAATTAAGAGCCATATCCGCAGCTAAAAAGTTTGCAGCAGATACAACTTCATGCTTTGATACTGCGATTGAATTTGTCCACCAAGTAGGAAGAGCGGCTTCAGAGTCTACTTTTTCAAGACCTGCCATAATCATTTCGCAGTGCTGCATAATAGTAACGATGCTGTTCTTTACAGAAGCAACATCAGTATGCCCGTCTTTTACAGTGATGGAAGTACCGTCGCTATCTACAAGTTTAATCTTCATCTTTGAACCAGTTTGATACTTCTTCTTTAGTAATAATACCATCGTCGTTTGCATCAGCTTCAAGTATAGACTCTTCTACGATAGCGCCAGTAACTTTAGGCTTTTCATCCTTAATGCCTGCACAAGCGTTTGCATCGGCTTCGTTGTTAAAGATTTCTACGACTGTGTGGAATTCTTCAACGATCCAGAGGTTTCTTTTTCGTCTAACTGTTCGCATTCTTCCTTCTCCTTCTTGGAACCGAATATTGCGTCCCAACCTGTTGCGTAAGCTTTATCGTCACGCCCTTTGCGGGGTTTCGAACCTTTTCCAGCTTCACTTGCCATATCTTTATCCTAATCGTATAAATCGTGATAAAACTTATGTGTGCCTATCACGTTATAGTTTGTCCCTGCCCAACGAGGCTGAACATAGTCAGCGTGGTAGAACAAAGCTCCATTTGTAGGGTCTTCGTACTTCCAGTAGGAGCTAGCAACTTGCATTGCATTTCTCCAGGCTCGTACGTCTCGGGGGTCATCGCTCTTGCCGTCACAGTACCAAGAAAATTGGCACTGGTGTCTTCGCTCTCCGCCATCTTGTATTACAGAACAGTGAGTGTTTGGAAATCGAGAATCAAGCACTCTGTTCTGTACTACATGGGCGACTGCTAACTGCCCATCCCAGTCTTGATTGCGAGCCTCGAAGTAAATATTCAAGGCCATACACATCAAAACAGTCATTACTGCATAACAGTGACGACAAGGCCTGCAAGGAATATGATCACAGCACCACCAATAGTGAGAACTCGTGACTCAATTCGCTCTACAGCCTTCTCGATGTCGCCGAGACGTTGAAAGTTAGTCTTCCACCGCTCCTCGCACTGCACCTCGTGTTTTTCTAGTTCTTTTTCTAGCCGATCTATTTCGCTAGAAATTTTATCAATTGCCATTGAGCAGTTTCTCCATTAACTTTCCGTAGTTTCCTTGACCGAATGGAATGCCCTCATTTATTTGTACGTTAGTTTGATTTCGAACAGTCGTAGCTTTCTCAAGTTCCGCCTGTGCTTTAATTTCATCCATACGCATTTTATGAGCCATCTGTAGTAGGTCAGCTAAGTCTTTTTTGGAATAGATTCCAGTTTCCGTAGCCTCCTCTAACTTTGAAGCTATCATATCATCCATCACCGAAGCAAGATTGTTTCGATTACGGTAGCCCATGTCAAGATACACGGTGTCAATGTACTGCTTTACTTCTCTCTTATTAAGAATAGCTACCACTTTGTCCTCACGAACGCCAAGGTAGTTGCATACTTCACGAATATTACCATACTGTAAGTAGGTATTCGCCACTTCTATTCCTTCCGGAGATATTGTCGTTATTTCTTTAGTCATAGAAAGAATTATACTTCAAGACATGAATAAAGTCAAGAATTTTTTATGCCTATGTTTAATATATCTGGGGTATAATCTTCGAGCCATCCACTAGACGAGGCACGCAATATGCTACTACATACGGTCTTTCTGCCACTTTGCGGCGAGTCATTGCATTAGCAAAGTAATTGCAAGTATCAATCGAACGAAAATACATATCCGCCGATTGCAGCTCTCCGTTCACTAGAACAAAGAGTAAGAATAAGTGCATCATAGTATCATTGCAGCAAACAAGCCTGCCATTACACAAGCAAAGATAAATCCACCAAGTAAGTATAGCTTTGCAAGTTTCGCTATTTCTTCTCTTCGTAGTCTTTCTGCTCTCTGTATACGAAGTGCTTCCGCTCGTCGTTCTTGTGCAGCTTTTGCTTGAAACGATAGCCAATCATCCCAAAGTCCGGGGCGGCCAGCATATATCATTAACTGCTGCAGTTCTTTCTCTTGTTCTTTGATTTTCTCGAGCGCAAAAAATTCCTCAATATCAGAACGGTTTCCTTTTGAGTTTAGTTTTCTTTGTATTTTGTTTTTATTGTCAAAGTATGAAGATGCTGCGCTTCCAGCATCGTGAATTGTCTTGCCATTTGCAATACATTGCTTGATAACAGCAAATGCAGCATTGGCAGCGGCTAGCTCGGCTAACATGAGGATGTCTCTTCATACCGCTTGTGAAGAATTTCACTGTAGAAGTAGTATAAAGTAACAAAGGTGCGAAGTCAAGAAGTTTTTTTCTACCCCCACTGTAGAGCCATTGCTGCTGCAATTCCAAAATATGTAACGGAACGTTCGTGCCCAGAACCTCCACCAAGTCGCGATTGCCCAGTATCGGACTGATTTGCCCAACGAGGCTTACCGTCCACCCAGCGGGGTTCGACATATTCGCTAGAAACTAGAGAAGGTAAGTTTCGAAGCCATAAACCTGTCTTCTTTGAGGCATCTTCTCCAAAGTCATAGGGTTGTACATATTGAGGCTTGGGCATGAAATCAAGTCGAGTATTGATACATCCCACAGGATTCTCGATACACATATGTTTTACCGGAGCTTTCCATAGTTTTTCGATAAATTTTAAACTTTCCTCGGTTTTGAGAGCGCGCTCTGGTTGTCGCTTGTTCCAATGTAGTCCCGAGGCCGCTAGATAGGTACAGGGTGGATGTAAAATTGCCATATCCCACGAATTTTCATACAAAACTTTTACCACATCATCGACAATATGAGGGCCGGGAGCTTCTGTTGGCAACAAGTCGCACGAGACGGCATCATGACCCATTGCCAAGAAACAATCACGAACAACGCCGGAAAATTCACATCCAATTAATATTTTCATACGAGTATTATACTTCAATTTTTTGAAATTGTCAAGAATTTTTTGTGACCCCGTAACAACTTTTACTTGACTTCTATTAATTTTTAGTATATAATATTATATTAAGTGACAGATGCGTAGCTAGGAGAATAAGTATGTTGAGAAGACCTCAAAAATTGTGTGAGACAGGTAATTTAGAATGGATAATGAATAATTTAGTTGAGCCAGTTGAAGACTGGGAAACCGAGTGCTGGAATGCTATACCCAGTAAACAAGTGGGTAGGGATGGTAGAGCTCATTATTGGTATAATAGTAAGCCTATGCTTATGTATAGGGCTACTTGGGAGATGTGGTGGTGTATGCCTTTTCCAGAGAATAAAGTCGCAAGACATTTATGTAATAATTCTAGTTGTGTTAACCCTCTTCATATAGAGCCGGGGACACATTCAGAGAACGAGGCAGATAAGTGTAAAAAATTAAAAGAAGAATGGAATACTTATAGAACAAAATTGCCTATTACTCCACGAAATTTAGACTATAATGAAAAAGTAGATTTTTGGTTAAAAGAGCATACATTAAAAGACGGAAGTTGTAAGATATTTTTAGGAAGTACTGATACAGACGGGTATGGAAAAAGAAATGTAGTAATAAATAATAAAAAAATAAAAATACAAGTTCATAGATGGGCATATTGTGTAAAAAATAACAAAGATTATTTTGATAAATCTTGGGTAGCACGACATACTTGTAATAACAGGAGCTGTATTAACCCAGATCATATACAGCCCGGAACAAGGAGTCAAAATTCTCTTGATAGTATTTCTTATAGTAAAGCAGTTAAACTAACTGAACAAAATGTTCGGGAAATTATTGAAAAATTTTTAGAAGTTAAAGAATGGCCTTTCGGAAGTAAAAAGTCTTTTTCAGATG
>Ga0209603_1003122_pt1 | contig 14528 bp, 18 predicted proteins | sample COGITO_mtgs_1206_FD_184812 | JGI IMG/M metagenome (GOLD analysis project Ga0209603, IMG submission 184812) | Pelagic marine microbial communities from North Sea - COGITO_mtgs_120607 (SPAdes) (version 2) | ecosystem: Environmental > Aquatic > Marine > Epipelagic ... | reverse complement strand
GAGTGGTAATGTATTAGCAAGAACAATTACATATAAGAGTGCATTCCCAACATTCATAGGTGATATAGAATTTGCATCAACTCCAGGCACATTACAATACGTGTCATTTCCTATGACATTCAGGTTCACTTCTTTTAACTTTACCTAACTACCAGCTTCAAACATTCTCCATCGTATCATATTACCAATGGTCTGATGTCTCCAATTGATATTATTTACTATTTCTTCAAGGGTTTCAACTAATGTTTTCCAATAATATATCTTCTCTTCACTTTTCTGAATATCAGTGTCAGATTCATAAAATCTTTCCATTTCGCCTTTTAATATTTTAAGACCGTTAAATGGATCAAATTCCCAGCCTCTTTCTTCCATCTCTTCTTTGGCCATTTTTCCATTGTAATATAGGAACTTATCTTTAAGTAATATCTTTTGTGCCATTTCAGCTCTCTTCAACTGCAGCTTTGAAGTCGCTCTTAACTCTAGATATTTTGCATGAAGCATAGGAGTCACCCTAGACGTTTCATCGAGTGATGCCTGAGATATCTTGCTATCTTCAGCCCACATTTCTAATACAGATTCTAAGTTTAATTTCATAAATTATAAGCTTCAGGTTGATCAATCATATTAAATGCCCATAGCTTTTCCCAACACCAATAACATTTTCCACATGGCATTGTTTTTCCCAGACTGGGATCTGTACAAGATGCCGTATAAGGAAATAATGTTTCCATTAGATCATGTTCTTCATACAATTTAGCCGTATCTTTTTTGTTCATATTTCTAAAAGGTTGCCAGGCCTGCTTTTTTATTCGTTTGGACTTGATAACCTTATATCCTCCGAATATATTGTCATCTTCTTTTTTACCAGAAAATCTATCTTCAGGCCCAATCATCATAGCTCTTTCATACCACACATCGTTTTTCTCTACTATTTCTAATGGAGGACCGGCTGTTAAAAAGCTGATTGTTAAATAATCAACGCTAGCCCCGGCGAAGTGTCTAGAGACTTCCTCATTGTATTTGTTAATTGCATTATATTTAGGAAATGTTTTATCCTCAAACTCTGTAGGTGATTTACCATAGCCAGTCAATTGGTGAATATCGTGGTCACCAATGACGCCTGGAAACATGTCATTTATTATTGATACTATTTTTTTAGCGTTTTTGTCATTTCTTGGATAATCGGGCTGGGGCTCAACTATAGTTGATATCGTAACCTTTGGGTTAAGATTATTTTCTTTTATGTGTTTGCAAATCAAATATAAGCCGAGAGCTGAATCAGCGCCTCCAGACACTTGCATGTATATTGCTTTGTACTCGTTTGTTAATTGTTTTAAGTTCATACTACTATTATACCACATTTTAAGGACTTTGTACACTGTATATATAAGGTATGGACAAAATAATACTTGAGAAAAAAAACCACAGTATCATGCATGTGGGATGTGATTTTGGTATCGCAAATGAGTTAAGTGATTTCTTCTCATTCTTTGTGCCTGGTTACAAGTACATGCCAGCGTTTCGGAATAAGGTCTGGGACGGCAAGATACGATTATTTAACGTTCAGTCGAATGAGATCCACGTAGGTCTTTATCCATTCATAAAAGACTTCTGTGCTAAACGTAACTATGAAATAGAACTATCTGATGAGAACAACTATGGTTCTCCAGATGATAAAGAGGTTATAGATCCAAAAGAAATAATGAATTTTGTGAGTAGCCTTGAGATAAAATCTCGTGGTAAACCGATTGAGATACGAGATTATCAGTTTAATGCTGTATGCCATGCATTACATAATAAAAGATCCGTATTAGTTAGCCCGACAGGTTCAGGCAAATCGCTTATCATATACATTTTAATAAAATATTACCTGTCAATGCTCAATAGTAATATACAGAAGGTGCTTATTATTGTACCGACTACCTCACTCGTTGATCAGATGTATGCTGATTTTGCTGACTACGGTATGAACGTAGAAGAAGGTTGTCATAAGATATATTCAGGTAAAGAAAAAATGACTAATGCCGGAACAGTTATATCAACCTGGCAATCGATTTATAAGTTACCTGGTAAATGGTTCGAACAATTCGGATGTATTATTGGTGACGAGTGCCATGGATTTAAATCTAAATCACTTAATTCTATTATGAATAAGGCACGTGAAGCCGAATACAGATTTGGTACAACTGGCACGTTAGATGGTACACAGACGCATGAGCTTGTATTACAGGGCTTATTTGGTAGGATATATAATGTAACGACGACAAAAAAGCTACAAGATAATGACACTCTTGCTAAACTCTTTATCAACGTTATAGTACTTAAATATACCGAAGAGATACGTAAGAGTCGTGGCAAACAGACCTATCAAGATGAGATAGATTATATCGTACGAAATGAGAGTAGAAATAAGTTTATAAGAAACTTAGCTACAACTCAGACTGGCAATACATTAGTTTTATTCCAGTTTGTAGAGAAACATGGTAAAATCTTATTTGATATGATACGAGATGATGTAGATGAAGAAAGAAAAGTATTCTATGTAAGTGGTGAGACTGCTACAGGCGATAGAGAAGCCATTAGAGGAATCGTTGAAACACAACCAAACTCGATTATTGTGGCGAGTATGGGTACGTTCTCAACGGGTATAAATATACGTAACCTGCATAATATAATATTTGCATCACCTTCTAAATCACAGATAAGAGTATTACAAAGTATAGGTAGGAGCTTAAGAAAGAGTGACGACGGCCGTGAGGCCAAACTATATGATATCGCTGATGACTTGCACTGGTTAGGAAGAAAAAACTTTGCATTAGAACATTCAGCCGAGCGCATTAAAATCTATAATAAACAGAAATTTAATTATAAAGTATATGAGGTTGAATTAAAGTGAGTGGAGATGTAAGACAAATAGTATTAAGTAATGGTCAAGAACTATTATGTGAGGTCATGCAATGGCCCGATCTAGATGTAGATGATAGTGAAGTTATGATCATACGTAAAGCCGCTAAGATTATTATACAAGAGAACTTTCAGGCAGGCACCAGATGGTTTACATTTAGACCGTTTATGACATATCAAGATGATAACAGTTCACTATGCTCTCTGATGCCTCATCATGTTATGTCAATAGGTCATCCATCTGATTTACTTAAAAATCAATATATTAGATATAGTAGAATGATGGCTGCAGAGCTAGCTGAAAAGACACAGGATACTAACGATCCATTCTCTCAATATATAGAACCACCAGTATCAGAAGATTTTGATTCGGATGGCTTTGATAATATATTACCTTTCAGGATAGATCCTAACAAGCTTAATTAGGTACCTCTCCTTCCTCAACAAGACTCTATTAATTATACCAACAATTGCGTACTTTGTACACAGTTAAATGCGCATATACTAAAATAAATTAAAATAAAATAGTTGTTTACAATCCCTTAGAGTTGTGTTATAATAATTACAACAAGATATACTAGGAGTTATCATGGCGAAAATAAAGCCCAAAGACAAACCACACTACGTTAATAATAGAGAATTCTCTTATGCTGTAGTAGACTATTGCACTGTTATTAAAGAAGCAAAAGCAGCCGAAAAAAGGTTGCCAGTCGTAACTGACTATATTGCAAAGTGTTTCCTTCGTATTGCAGAAGGCTTATCTCATAAATCAAACTTCGTACGATATACATATCGAGAAGAAATGGTTATGGACGCAGTAGAAAACTGTTTAAAAGCAATAGAAAATTATAATATCGAAGCAGCAACACGTACCGGTAATCCTAATGCCTTCGCATATTTCACACAGATATCTTGGTATGCTTTCCTTCGTAGAATAGCAAAAGAAAAAAGACAGCAAGATATTAAAATGAAGTTCATAGCACAATCTACGATTGAAGACTATACTGATATCGAATCATCTGGCGTTGCAAACAACGTTGCAATGCACTTTGTTGATACATTGAAGAGTCGTATTGATTCTATTAAGATAAAAGATACTGAAATGAAAGAGATTGTAAAACAAGAACGTAAGAAACAAAAATCAAAAGCTGTTGCTAACTCAGGTGATTCAGATTTAAGTGAGATCTTAACTTAATGAAAATATGCATATTGAATGATACCCATGCCGGTAATCACAATTCATCTGAAATATTCCTAGACAACGCGGATACCTTTTATAATGAAACTCTCTTCCCATACCTTAATAACAATAATATTAAGCATATTGTACATCTCGGTGATTATTTCGATAACCGTAAGTTTATAAACTTTAAAGCACTCAATCGCAATAGACAAAGCTTTTTATCAAAGTTGCGAGAGTATGGCATCACAATGGATATCATACCAGGTAATCATGATACATTCTTTAAGAATACAAATGACTTGAATAGTTTAAAAGAACTACTTGGTCATTATATGAATGAAGTTAATATCGTCATGAAGCCAACTGTCATGGACTTTGATGGATTTAAGATGGCGCTTCTACCATGGATTACGTCTGAAAATTATGACGAATCGATGAACTTCATCAAAGAATGTAAAGCTGATTGGTTAGGTGCACACCTTGAATTAGGTGGATTTACTATGCATCCTGGCGTACAAAATCATGGTGGAATGGATCATAAGATATTCAGTAAATTTGAAAGAGTGCTCACTGGCCATTTCCATACTAAATCAACGATAGACAATGTTACATATCTTGGTACACAATTAGAACTATCCTGGTCAGATGCACATGATCCAAAGCACTTCCACGTGCTTGATACGGCCACACGAGAGCTCACACCAATACAAAATAAACACACTTTATTTCATAAAGTTATGTACAATGACTCAGAAATAGATTATAATGATTATAACGTAAGTCAATGTGACAAGAAGTTTGTTAAAGTAGTAGTAATTAATAAAGCTAACCTGTTTACATTTGATCGATTTATTGATAGAATACAAGAAAGACCTATCTATGAACTGAAGATTGCTGAGAACTTTGACGAGTTCCTTGGTGCAAATATTAATGATGATAACATTTCTGTTGAGGATACTAGTCAACTCCTAGACAGTTACATTGAAGCTGCAGACACTGAATTAGATAAAGATAGGCTAAAGATGTCAATGCGCGAATTACTAACAGAAGCACAGGCCCTAGAAGTTGCATGATAATATTTACTAAACTAAAATACAAGAACTTTCTATCTACCGGAAATACATTTACAGCCATAGATCTTGCACGAAGCCCATCTACACTTGTTGTAGGGGCAAATGGCTCAGGTAAATCTACAATGTTAGATGCAATGTCGTTTGCTTTATTTGGCAGACCACATCGAAATATAAACAAACCCCAACTCGTGAACACAATAAACAATAAAGAATGTATAGTTGAAATAGAATTTACTATTGGTAAAGCACACTTTAGAGTTATGCGTGGGATCAAACCGAACCTCTTTGAGATATGGAAAGATGATACAATGTTGAATCAGTCTTCTCACTCGAAGGAGTACCAGAAGATTCTCGAACAAAATATCGTTAAACTGAATCATAAATCGTTTCATCAGATTGTTGTGTTGGGAAGTAGCAGTTTTATTCCTTTCATGCAGCTACCAGCACAACATCGTCGTGACGTTATTGAGGATCTTCTGGACATTAATATATTCTCTCAAATGAATAAGATTGTAAAAGAACGCAATACAGTTCTCAGAGAGCAGCTAAAAGATCTTACATATAACCTTGATTTTACTAAAGAGAAGATAGAACTACAACGTAAATACATACGTGAGATTGGTGCACTTAATGATGAGAATGCAAAGAATATCACAACAAAGATTGACGCGCATCATAAACAAATAACAAGTATGCAAAAAGATAACTTTGTACGTGGTGAAAGAATCGCTGGCATACAAACAGATTTAGATGATAACCTAAAGAAGACACACAATAAGAAAACTTCGTTAAGTCAATATCAGATGTCTTTTAAGCAGCAGATGGTATCTGTAGTAAAGGATTCTAAGTTCTATGAAGACAACGAAGTATGTCCTACATGTGATCAGGATATCGCTGAAACTGTAAGAGAGACTAAGTTATCAGATTCGAAAGAACAGGCTAAAACATTACAAGAAGCAATAGAGAAATCTCAAAGCGAGATGAGTAAAATAAACGATTCTATTGATAAGCTCAATGTATTAGCTCAAGAGGTACGTGATAATAGTACAGAGATACTAGCTAATAACAAATCTATCGATATGTTACAGAAACAAATATCTACATACGAAGATGATATGGCCAAGTTAAGTGGCAAAGAAAGTGATCAAGCACAAGCAAATGGTGACTTAACAACATTACTTAACAATAAAGAAGCTTATGTAGAAGAGAAGTTAACACTCAATGAGACCTATGCATATAATAATGTAATGTATGAGATGTTGAGAGATACAGGTATTAAGACAAAAGTGATTAAAGAATACCTACCGGTTATCAATAAGCTCGTTAATCAGTACTTACAGACTCTTGATTTCTTTGTACATTTTAATCTAGATGAATCATTTCAAGAAACAATACGTAGTCGCCATCGTGATTCATTTACATATGATTCGTTTTCTGAAGGTGAGAAGCAGCGTATCGATTTGGCATTACTATTTGCTTGGCGTCAGATTGCTAAGATGAAGAACTCTGTAGCCACAAACCTATTAATACTTGATGAAACATTTGATAGTTCACTCGATCATGATGGCGTAGAAAATCTTATGAAGATCTTAAATACACTTGATACGGATACAAATGTATTTGTTATATCACATAAGGGTGAGATACTAGACGGCAGATTCAAAGATAAGATCGAATTTAGTAAGAAGAAAAACTTTAGTACAGCTGAAATTAACAGTGTACAAGAAGTTTAAACTGTGATATAATATATTTAATAATAAAGGAATCATAATGAATATATCTGAAAATACAATGCAAATATTAAAGAACTATAGTTCTATTAATCCTAATTTTATTGCACGCAAAGGCAATACGATTACTACAATATCAGAAGCAAAGAATATACTATCTTCTTGTTCTGTTGAAGAGGAGTTCGAACAAGATGTAGGTATCTACGATCTAAATGAGTTTCTCAGTGTATTATCACTTGTTGAGCAACCTAAACTTTCGATGGAAGAAAAATGGGTTATGATAAGTGATCAAACCGGTCGGTCTAAGATAAAGTATTTCTTTACTGATCCTGAAATGTTAACCTCCCCAACAGAAAAGATGATAGAAAATGCTAGCTCCATGGATAATTTTGACATTAGTTTTGCCCTTGATAATGACACTTTAAATAGGATAAAACGTGCATCTGCTGCTCTTGGCAGTACAAGCATGAAAGTAGAAACAAAAGATACAGGTGGTGTGGTATTAAAGGTATTTGATACTGAAAATCCTACATCTAATACATTTTCTATTGATGTGCCTGGTCAAGGCCAAGGAGAAGGTACACATATTATTAATATAAGTAACCTTAAGATCGTTCCAGGAGATTACGATGTGAAGATTTCAAACAAAAATATCTCTAATTTTATACACAAAGAAAAACCTATTCAATATTGGATTGCGCTTGAAAAATAAGGGAAAGAAAATGAATAAGAAAATAAACACAGTTGACGACCAAATTAAAGTTGATATGGCTGAAAAAGGTATGACTGATATAGAAGCACATAATATTTTAAATCCTATTACAGATCTTGCTAATCGAAGTGCACGTAGTACTATAGCAGTCATTGATACTGTTGTACAACGTGGTGGTTTTAGAGGTGAAGAGCTTTCTACTATTGGCCAATTGCGAGATCAATGCGTACAGATTGTAGCACTTGCTGAGACTGAAATACAGAATATGGCACAAGAATAGGTGTACAACTGTTCCGATATATGATATAATATGATTAAACTACTTGAAAATGGAACTGAATGAAAAACTTTATCTGGGTCGAGAAATATCGACCAATGACAGTATCAGATACTATACTCCCTGCGAGTCTAAAAACTACCTTTAAAAACATGCTTGCTACCGGTGAACTGCAGAATATGCTCTTCACTGGCACTGCAGGTCTTGGCAAGACTACTATTGCCAAAGCATTATGCCGTGAGCTAGGACTTGATTATATTGTAATCAATGGTTCTGAAGAAGGTAATATCGATACACTCAGAGGCAAAATCAAACAGTTTGCATCTACTGTATCTCTTGAAGGTGGTAAAAAGGTTATCATACTTGATGAAGCTGATTACCTCAATCCACAGTCGACTCAACCTGCACTACGTGGCTTCATAGAACAATTCAGTGATAACTGTAGATTTATTCTGACTTGTAACTTTAAGAACCGTATCATTGAACCACTTCATTCACGATGTGGTGTATACGAATTTAATACAACAAAGAAACAAATAGCAGGACTTGCTGGCCAGTTTATGACAAGACTTGAACAGATACTTGCTGCAGAACAAGTAACTGCTGATAAGGCTTTACTTGCTGAAGTTATAATGAAATACTTGCCTGATTGGCGAAGAGTCATTAATGAATGCCAACGATTTAGTATCAATGGCAAATTAGATACTAGTATTATAAATACAAGTGACCATAACCAATATAATGACTTACTGAAACATCTAAAGAACAAAGACTTTAAAAAGATGCGCGCATGGGTAGTAAATAACATTGATGTAGATGCATCTGCTATATTCCGTGGCATATATGACCGTATGGTAGATAGTGTACAACCTACAAGTATTCCACAACTCGTGTTGATACTTGCCGATTATCAATATAAGAATGCATTTGTAGCTGACCATGAACTTAATATTGTTGCATGCATGACTGAAGTAATGTCTAACGTGGAGTTTAAATAATGATAGTATTCGATAATATAGTTGAAATCATATTATATACGCAAGATAGGTGTGGATACTGTGTACTTCTAAAGAACAAACTGACTGAATGGGGTTATTCTTACACTGAAAAGAATATCATGTATGATGCCGAAGCAAAAAAATTCATAAAAGAAGAGGGCCATACAACTGTTCCACAGCTATACTACAATAGCAGTGACATGTTAAAAGGCGACTCCGTGCATCTCACAAGAGAAATACTAGTCGAACGAATAGCCAATAGGCTAACCGAAGAATGGCCATAAAGGCCGTATAAATAACACTCTGATATATTAACAAAGGACAAGTTTAATGACTGAAGAAACAGCTAAAACCAAAGAAACTATGACAATTAATGGTGCGCAGCATATTGTTGAAGATATGACACCAGAGCAACAATACATGATACGACAGCTCAAAGATCTACAGCAAAAAACTGAAAGTACTCGTTTTGCACTAGATCAATGTCAAGTTGCGGCAAAAGCCTTTACTGCGGGTTTAATCAAAAGCTTGGAGCCAGCAGAACCTGAAGCGCCAGCCGCTGAAGCTGTTCCAGCCGCAAAACTAGATGGTGCAGCTGCAAGCGCAGCCTTTGACAAAGCTACATAGAGTATGAACCCGTTTGAGTATGTAAACTCAATCAATATGACTAAAAAGGATCTAATGGTCGACGATATAGCTGAAAAGGGTTATGCTCCGTTTATGATCAATAGATCCTTGTCATACTTTAATGATACTGTTCTCATGGCAAATGAGATGAATATGCACCACCACCTGGATAATAAGTTACAATACTCGTTTCTTATAAATATAGTCAGGAAGCGAAAGCGCTTTTCGAAATGGAACAAACCTGAACTAGAAAATGATATCGACGTGGTTAAAGAATATTATGGCTATAGCAACGAAAAGGCTCGCCAAGTTCTCCCCCTACTTACATCTTCTCAGATCTCAGAGTTAAAGATAAAGGTGAACAAAGGTGGAACAGGAAGAAAAAAATGACATAGAGTGGACTCCGGCTACGATGCTTGAGATTACTTTGAATGAACCAGATGACTTTTTAAAAGTCAGAGAAACACTTACACGTATAGGTGTTGCTTCCAGAAGAGATAAAAAACTATTTCAATCTTGTCATATATTACATAAACAAGGTCGATATTTCATTGTACATTTTAAAGAATTATTCTTATTAGATGGAAAGAAATCTAACTTTGAGTTAAATGATCTCGAAAGACGTAATACGATTGCTACACTACTAAGCGATTGGGGTCTGATAGCGTTGGTCAAACGAGAGCCGTTAAGTTGTGCTCCGCTCAGACAGATTAAGATTATTCCGTTTAAAGAGAAAGAACAATGGGAATTGTGTCCCAAATATAATATAGGAAATACTAGACAAAATACACAATAAAAAGTTTTGTCTGTATAAATACCAGCGACGTGCAGAATAATCTGGCGTCATTAATCTTGCTTGCTTATAAAGGAGATAACACATGACAGGCATACACGCAATCTTTCCCCGATCATCATTTGTTGGTTTTGACCATTTATTTAAAGAATTGGATCATACCACAAGACACGCCAATGATCACTATCCTCCACACAATATACTAAAGATAGATGAGAATCAATATCTTATCGAACTTGCTGTGGCAGGTTTTAGTCAAGATGAATTAGAAGTTGATATCAAAGAACGGACATTAACGGTTAAAGGGGAACACCCAAGCAAAGGTCGCGAATACATACATCGTGGAATATCCACGAAGAAGTTCAAACGCACCTTTAGGCTGTCAGAATATGTAGAAGTACACGGAGCAGATCTAGTGGATGGAGTTCTAGCGATTGATTTGAAGATCGTCATCCCAGAAGAAATGCGTCCTCGTAAAATCACAATTGGTCAAAACGAGGATAACCAAAATGCAAAATATACTGACACACGGCAACAGCTTAATGAGCACCGTAGGTGAAATAGCTAAAAAAATGTGGGCCCAACATCTTGTCAATCAAGAACGTAGAGCTTCATATTATGTGCTAAGATCTATGAATGATACACAACTAAGAGATATCGGAGTAAGTCGCTGCGATATCAGACAAAGAGTGTTTGATATTCATAAGTAAAAATAGATGGTAGGCTATCATGGCCTGCCATCATTTATTTTACCATAATCGCAAATAAGTGTTTACATATATACTAAACTGTGATATAATAATATTATCACAGGAGATTATATGAGTTTTTATACATCAGTTGTAAAGCTAGGTAATTCTATTCTCTATCGAGGATATAATGATCATGGCGTTCAAATACAACATAAGTACAAGTTTCAACCTACATTCTATGTTCCAACAAGAGAGAAATCAGACTGGAAGGGTCTTGATGGTACTCCGGTAGGACCTATGCAATTCGATGATATGAAATCTGCAAAAGATTTCTATGATAGAATGAAAAATACTGATGGCACTAGGATATATGGTAACGAACGATTTGTGCAACAATTCATCACAGATAAGTTTCCGCAAGATATAACATTTAAGAAACGACTTGTCAATATCGTTAATCTTGATATCGAAGTTGCATCTGACGAAGGTTTCCCACATCCTGATCAAGCAGACTATCCTATCATTTCTATTGCTCTGAAGAGCAGTAAGAGTGATGTATATCATGTATGGGGATTAGGCGACTATAACGTAGATCTAAATGGTCCGCTTATTCAATACAGAAAATGCAATAGTGAAGAAGCTTTGCTGGTTAGTTTCCTTAAATTCTGGACAAGTGATTACCCTGACGTTATTACTGGTTGGAATGTTCGGTTCTTTGATATGCCATATATCATTAATCGTATCGGCAAACTTGGTGAGTTTTCTGCAGCAAAGAAACTATCTCCATGGAACTGGTTACGTGACGGCACGGTCAAAGCCTTAATTGGTGGATCTCAAAACTATTATGAGATATATGGTATACAAATCATTGACTATTTACAAACATTCAAGAAGCTCGGTTATTCATATGGCCCGCAAGAGTCTTATAGACTCGATCATATTGCATATGTTGTTGTAGGTGAAAAGAAACTATCATACGAAGAACATGGTAATCTACATAGATTATATAAAGATGATCATCAAAAGTTTATCGACTATAACATCAAAGATGTGCAGTTAGTTGAGCGTATAGATGAGAAGATGGGTCTTATTGAACTTGTTATGACGATGGCATATAAAGGCGGTGTTAACTATACAGATGTAATGGGTACGACTGCAATATGGGATTCAATCATATATCGTGAGTTAAATAAACAGAAGATAGCTATACCTCCTAATGAAGAGAAGTTTAAAGGTAAATATCCTGGTGGTTATGTTAAAGATCCACATGTAGGATCACATGACTGGGTTGTATCATTTGATTTAAACAGTCTATATCCAAATCTTATTGTACAATATAATATGTCACCTGAAACTCTTTTAAATAGTGTCCAAGGCGATGTATGTATTGCTGCGAATGGTGCTGCATTCACAAAGAAGTTTCAAGGTATGCTGCCACGTATTATTATCAGTTATTCTGATGAACGTAAAGCAATTAAAAAAGATATGCTTAAAGCTATACAAAAGTCTCAAGGCAATATGACCAAAGAAAATGAACGCGAAATCAACCGTCTTGAGAACAGACAGATGGCAATTAAGATCTTACTCAACTCTCTTTATGGTGCACTCGGCAATAAGTACTTTCGTTATTTCAATCAGTCTGTCGCCGAAGGTATTACTAAGTCTGGTCAGTTATCTATTCTGACTGCAGAGACTGCAATGAATACTGCAATGAACGATGTGATGAAGACAGACAAAGATTATGTTATTGCAATTGATACTGATTCATTATATGTCAATTTTGGTCCTCTTGTAGAGAAACTCAAACCAAAAAACATTGTTAAAACACTTGATACAATATGTAATGATCATTTTACAAAAGCATTGAATAAAGCATACGATGAACTTGCAACTCAAAAGAATGCATATGTAAATCGTATGGTCATGGAACGTGAAGTGATTGCAGATCGTGGTATCTGGACTGCAAAGAAACGATACATTCTGAATGTACATAACTCCGAAGGTGTACAGTATGCTGAGCCTAAGCTTAAGATTATGGGTATTGAAGCAATCAAGTCATCTACTCCTGAAGTATGCCGTGATAAGTTTAAAGAAATATTTAAAATGATTGTGACAGATACCGAAGAGAATGCACAGAAGTTTATCAAAGACTTTAAGACGTCATTTAAAGCATTACCACCTGAAGATGTATCATTCCCACGTGGCGTGACTAAGTTGTCAGAATTCAGTGATAGAAAAACTATATATAAAAAAGCTACACCAATTCATGTGCGTGGTTCTTTATTATATAATAAAGCAATCAAAGACAATGGATTAGAAAAGAAACATGAGTTAATAAAAAAGGGTGAAAAGATTAAGTTTTGTTATCTTAAAATGCCAAACATGATAAAAGAAAATGTCATAGCATTTCCACAGTATCTTCCACCTGAACTAAAGCTTCATATGTATATCGACTATGATATGCAATTCAACAAGACATTTATAGATCCACTTGAAGACATATTTAATGCTGTTGGTTGGAGTATCGAACCAAGATTCAATTTAGAAGATATTTTTGGATAATAACTGTGTACAAACAACTACAAACGTGTTATAATAATACTATATAAAGAAGGAATAATAATGCAACATCAATTAATAAAAGCAGTTCGAATGCACGCAAGAGGCGATCTTGAACGTGCTAAAACAAATATACTTGTGTATATGCACAACCCAGCTGGTATCGGTGAACATTCTGATGTCGTAGAAGCTATTCAAGCTGAACTTGATAAAATGGCTATTGCAACTGATAGACTTGATATGATCGAAGAAGTAGAATATGAAGTCCATTATGACGAGCAAGTCGATGATGACTGGTTAGATTCACTTGATAGTGTAAAAGACGATGAGTGAAAACTGGGTAGCAGATATAGGTGATATGCACTTAAAATTTGGTGTAAATACTTGGCAATATGAGAATAAAAATAATAAAGAACTTATGCAAAAGTATATTGCTTTTCGTATGGCTATGATTCAAGAAGAAGTCGATGAAACTAATGCAGCTATCAAAGATGGCAATGCAGAAGAAATAGTCGATGGTCTTATTGATATGTGTGTATTTGCTATTGGTACCTTAAACGTATTTGGTATGGATTCTCAAAAAGCTTGGGATGCAGTACACGATGCTAATATGGCAAAAGAGCCAGGTATAAAAGAGAGTAGACCGAATCCATTCGGTATGCCAGATTTGATTAAACCAGAAGGATGGCAAGGACCATCTCATGAGGGCAACCATGGGGATCTCCCTAACATTATTTAAATCTGTCTTTGATAACAAGACAACTAAGCGAATGGATCTAACAGACTGGCAACAGTTCGTTGATTTGTTGTTTGATCTGTCTAAAATAAAACGAGAAGGCAAGCGAGATGCACAGTTGATGTCGCCTGCTATATATAAACCTGATACAACAAGAGCCAATGTTAATGTTGACTCTTGGGCTGGGTGGGCAGCTGTTGATATAGATGATTACCAAGTAAAAGGAGATCTAAAAGATGATCTA
>Ga0209603_1003110_pt1 | contig 14560 bp, 9 predicted proteins | sample COGITO_mtgs_1206_FD_184812 | JGI IMG/M metagenome (GOLD analysis project Ga0209603, IMG submission 184812) | Pelagic marine microbial communities from North Sea - COGITO_mtgs_120607 (SPAdes) (version 2) | ecosystem: Environmental > Aquatic > Marine > Epipelagic ... | reverse complement strand
CGAAGATGGTGTTATATTAAGATCACCTAATGGTACGTTTGGTTCATTAACGGTTTCTGGTACAGGACGAAGTGGATACGAAGGCTTCTCTATTAATGATCGTGTTGTATTTATGCACAACAACGCGAACACTAGTGGTATCTATAACGATGTAAATAATCATTGGTTATTTAGAGGCGAGAATGGTGGTGTAACTGCCATGTACTATAACGGTTCACAACAGGGAAGTGCTGAAAATGGTTACTTCCTTGGACAGAATCAACTTCGTTCGCCTATCTATTATGATAGTGGTAATACTGGTTATTATGTTGACGCTGCAAGTACTACAAGATTAAACGCAGTACAAGCATTGCGTTATTACTTTAACCATGCAACTACATATTATGCCGATGCTGCTTCTGGTAATTACGGTTCAATGGAAGTTGGCGGTTATAAATCTGGTTGGGCTGGTTATTCTATCGCAGGCCAATGGGTCTTAATGTCAAATGGACCAGAACGTGTTGGTATTTACAATGATACCGATAACGAATGGAGTCAACAGTGGTATAGAAACGCCGGAACTCTTTTATACTATAACGGAACCCAACAGGCTGAAACAGCAAATGGTTACTTCCTCGCAAATAATCAAATGCGAGCACCAATCTATTATGATTCAAATGATACTACTTATTACTTAAATCCAGCTGCAGGTAATACAAGCCGCGGATTGATGACTAACGGTAGAATCTACCGTCAAGGTTTTGATACATCAGGTAATGGTGATACAAACAAGGTAATTGAAGCTCAAGATTATTCGCATTGGATTTGGAACACTGCTGGTAACTGGGGTACATTCTGGGCAGGTAATAATGGTGCTGCATATCAACACTTTGGTTCAAGTAATCCTAATGAATATGTATTTGTAGGTTCAGGTAATGTAAGAGCAAGTATTGATCTCGATGACGGTAATGCATACTTCCAAGGAACTGTTTCTGCAGGTAACTTTGCACTAAGTGGTGGTAACGAAAATATATCATTGAATCCAGCATATGGTTCAGGTGGAGCAGATCTTGTTTTATTCGATATGACTCCATATATGGAAGCAAGGGTAATACAAAACATTGATGACAATGAGAATAACCTTACAGGAACTACGAGTGAATATGTTAAAGGTGACGGTCCTTTCGCGGGTGGTTATGTATTAAGAACATCTGCATACAGAAACTTCTATTCAAACTATATTCCTGTTAGTCCTGGTGAAGATATTTACGGTGAAATTTCAACTCGACTTATTTCAGGCTCAGGTGGTTTATTATACTACGGTGTTGAGAGATTCGATAAAGATAAGAAACCAATCGCAGGTAATACAGGTACAACATATTTCGTAGTTGGTGGTTCAAACAGAACAAGTACTTCTTGGGAAACATTAAGAAATCATACAACAATGCCAACATCTCATACTCCATATAATGGGTCTGATGGTGGTGGTGTACATTACGTAAGAATAAGAATATTACTTAACTATAACTCAGGCGGTGCTTTAAGAGAGTACGGCGGTATTATGTTGAAGAGACGTAATGCTGAATCTAATTTATTAGTTGATGATTTAAGAGTATCAGATCAACTTAATGTTGATGGTAATGCGTTTATTACAGGTGACTTAACAGTTGATGATATTACTGCTGATGTTATTGATGCAAATATATTTAGAGATCGTGGTAATACTGCATATTATATAGATCCTGCTTCAACAGGTACTTCGGTAAATGTTCGTGGTGTGATTCAAAACCCATCTATTTGGATTAATGATGGTAATGAGGTTAATAGTTATAACGAAAACATTCGACTATTTAACGCATCCAACGGTGTTTCAGTAATTGCATTCAGTGCTACAGGAACCGCAGGTGCACCTGCTACTTCAATCTTAGGATACTCTGATAGATTAGAAACTCGCCGAGTTAATGATTGGCAACAAAGAACATACGCAGGCAGATCTGAATTCGTAGGTGATATTCGTCCTACGTTAATGTACGATAGAAATGATACTTCTTACTACTTGGATCCAAACTCTAACGGTCGTATGTGGCAATTAGGTATTGGTTATAGAGCCGCAGGTAAGAGATTAGATGTAACTGGTGATCACGGTAATACGGCAATAAGATTAGCTCTAAATGCTCCTCAAAACGGCAATGGTACAGGAGAATGGGCATTACAAGCTTGGGTATCAGAACCAGGAAGAACGTGGGAAGGCGCAGGTTTTGGTTATAACGTTGATAATAATCTTAATGCAAATACAAACCAATATTACTTAGGTAGACCTAATACAATTGGTGGTCAGGCCTACATGAGGTTTGAACGAGATGGTCATACAGTATTCTATAATACGAATACATCAGGTACTCGTTATACTTCTATGTCAATGTATTCAAGTAATTATATCACTGTTGGTAATTACTTACAAGCTGCTAACTCGTTAAGAGCTCCAATCTTCTACGATTCAAACGATACTAATTACTACGCAAACCCAGCAAGTAATTCAAGATTTAACACAATGCAATTTGTTGGAGATGTTAACTTCGATGGTGGTGCAGGTGCGATTGAGATTACAAGTTCTGATATTCGTTCAAACGGCAACTCAAACTGGACAGGAAATCCAGGTAGTGGTGTAGGTAAGATTCAAATGCACAGTAACCGTTGGTACATTGTATCTAACGGAAACTCAAATAGAATTGTTCAGTTCAGACAAGATGGTTCTGATAAATCTTATATTGCCAATGACGGTAGATTACATGGTGTTGGTGGTACAGGTTCTCAGGATTGGAGAGCCCCAATCTTCTACGATTCAAATGATACAAGTTATTATGCAAATCCTAATGGTACATCTCAGTTTAGTACAATGGTACTTCGTGGGAATAGATTAGGATTCGTAACTACAGCGTTTGATGCAGAGATAAGAGTAACTGATAATAACCCTGATGGTACTGGTGCAACGTTTGTATTATACGGTGATGGTGTTGCAGAGAATGCTGAATTAGCAACAGAAGTATTCCGTGGTTCTCGACATATGCGTTCACCACGCTATTACGATTTAAATAACGCTTCATACTACGGTGACTTTGCTTCTACTTCATATATGAATGATGTAAGAGCTAACATATTCTATGAACGTGAAAATACAGCTTATTACTTTGGTTCAAGCCAAGGTGATGCAAGATTCCGTGATACCAGAGTTAATAACCTTAGAGTTGAAAATGGTGTAACGATTGAATCAGTAAATGGCAATGGTAGAATTTATCTTGGTGGTAACCTCCATATTGATGCGCAGAATAGTAATGATATATACCTCAACTATTATTCTGGTCGAAGAACAAGAATGTATGCGCCTGGTCAAGTCGAGGCAGCAAGATTAGATACTAACCGTATCTTCTACGCCTTCTATGATTTCAGAGCCCCAATCTTCTATGACTATAACGATACAACTTATCGTGTAGATCCTAATGGAACTTCAGTATTAAGAAGACTAACGATTAACGAATCTTTAAATGGTTACTTACCTGATAACTTCGGTAGGTTCAGATGGAGTACAGGATACTTTAATAACGGTACTTCAACCGCTAACTTTATTGGTGACTTAGGAGATAACGAAGCTTTATCACAAGGCTTTACTGCTCAAAAGGTTCCATGGTCATACGCTGGTAACTCTGATGTAAATACAGGTATTACTTCAATTGAAATGGCAGGATCTTCTTTAGCAACCTGGCATGACGGTTCTTATTATACAACATTAGTTATTCGTCCAACGACTGGTAATGGTGGTGGAGCTGTTTATATTTACAATAACCAAGGTGGTGGTTATAGTCCAGGTTGGAGACAGGTAGCAACATCTTCCACAGATTTCTATAACTATAACAGTCTTCGTTCACCGATATTCTACGATATTAATAATACAGGTTTCTATACTGACCCGGCAAGTACTTCAATATTACAAAACCTTACAATTGGTAACTACGGTACAATTTCGTTAAGAACTCAATCAGGTAATGTTCGTGGTTATATTCAATCACGTGAAGAGAACGATGCCCACTTAATCATTGCTACATCAGGTAATGAAGATATATCATTCAGAGATGGTGGTACAAGTGGAACTTGGAACCAAATCATTCGTGGTAATGGACAGGTATTAGTTGCATCAAGATTTGATACTCCTATTATGTATGATAGGAATAATACTGGGTTTTATGTAGATCCAGATGGTGCTTCTAATTTTAATGTGTCTGTTCGTGCTAATGAGGTTTATGCAAGAAACTGGTTCCGTAACGATAACTCCGGTGAAGGTTTATATAACCAAGCAACAGCAATGCATTGGTACTCTGATTCATCTTCAAGATTCAGATTGTATTCAACAAGTAGTACTTCGCAGATTCTATTTACAACTTCAGGCAATAATGCTCGTGGTTATGTATATGCTACCAACTCAAATGAAATTGGTTTCTTAAATAGTGGTGGTAGTTGGTCGTTACGAATAGATAACAGTGGTAACTCATTCCACTCTGCTTCAGCTCGTGCACCAATCTTCTATGACAATAATGATACCGGTTATTACTTAGATCCTAATTCAACTTCTAATGCTGCTTTAAGAATTAGAGGTGGTGCATTACACGGACCTAACCCAAGTTGGGGTAGATACCTTGCTGTTGGTACAAATGGTCGATATAATAACGAAGCTTCGGTTGCGACTACAAACGGTAACTTACACTTAGATTCTCGTTCAGGCAATAACCTATACTTACAATGGTATGTAGGTGGAACCACTTTTGTAAATGGTTCAGTTCAAGCTAACATTTACTATGATAGAGATGATACTGCTTATTATGGTAACTTTGCCTCTACTTCGTATATGAATGATGTAAGAGCTAATATCTTCTACGACAGAAATAACACTGCTTATTACTTCGGTTCAGGTTCTGGTGATTCAAGATTTAATACAACGACAGTTGGCAATCTTTATAACTATAATTGGTTCAGAAACTATAATGCAGGCCAAGGTTTATATAACCAAGCAACAGGCCGTCACTTCTACAGCCCAGGTTCAACTTATTGGCACTTAGATGGTGCAAGTGGTTCTGGTGGATTGATTATATACTCTGGATATAACGGTTCTCAGGGTGCATCTGGGAATCGTCGTGGTTACTTATATTACGATAGTGGTGGTTTTGGTCTATTACACAGCGGTGGTGGCTGGGCCTTTAGAATAAGTCCAGGAAGTACAAGTACTGAACAGTTCGGCGTATCATATATGAACGATGCTCGAGCTTATATCTATTACGATAGAAATAATACTGCTTACTACTTCGATGGCGCATCTCTAAGATCAACGCGATTTGAAGGTGTAAGTAATAGAACAATGGCTCATATGAATCTGCCTGGTCATACAAGAAACTCTGGTGAATTCTACAGATCAAGAGCTCAGAGAACAAGTGATACCAACTATTGGACTGGTGCTATGGGTTGGAGTCGAGTCGACATGAACGTTGTTAGTACTTGGGGTTCAGGCTTTATTGATTCTTGGAGTGGTCCACCTAATCAGCCTTCAGGTACAACGCACTGGGTTGGCATGCAAGCTTCTCACTATCGTAGCTCTAATACTTCTGGTTATGGTTGGCAGATGGTCGGTGGTCCAATTGAGAACTTAAGACTTAGAAGTTCTTGGGCAGGTTGGAGAGCATGGCGTACAGTTCCAGTACTTGATGTTAATAGTTCGAACGGTGGTTCAATGTATGCAGGCCGTTATTACGATTCTAATAACACTGGTTATTATATGGATCCAGCAAGTACTTCAGAAATGAATACTACAAACCATCGTGGAAGATTCTACTTCTCTAATTATGTTAGAGCTCGTGGTCAAGGTGGTATGATGGGAGACTACAATGATTCCGGTACCAGAGCCAAGGTAATATGGACAATTGGTGATTCATGGCCAATTGGTAATATGTATGGATTGGCTTATGAGTATAACGGATCTTATGGTCACCACCTTGCATTAAAGAATAATGGTAGTACATATCATAGGCTTTCATTCGCAAGTCAAGGCGCATCGTTGTCAGGTACTTGGCAGGCGTCAAGTTCATTCAGAGCTCCAATATGGTATGATAGTAATAACACTGGTTATTATTTAGATGCTAACGGAACAACTCGTCTATCATCACTTGAAGTTCTAGGTAACCAAATAATATTACAAGGTACTTCACCAACTATCTACATGAGAGATTCAAACCATTATACATCAATGCTTCATCAGAACTCTAATGTATTTTATGTTTTAAGTGGTAGATCTAATAATACTACAAGTTGGTCAACTTATAATGGATATTGGCCAGTTACTTGGTCAATGGTAAACAATGACTGTCAGATGGGTGGTAATTTAAGAGCAAGATATAATGTTATTGCTTATTCATCAGACATCAGATTAAAAACTAACATTAAGCCAATTGAAAATGCTCTTGAGAAATTATTAACATTAAGAGGTGTTACTTTTGATTGGACTGATGAGGCAGGTGAAGCAGGATTTACTCCTGAACAGAAATACAATGATGTTGGTGTTCTTGCTCAAGAAGTTGAAAAAGTATTACCTCAGCTTGTAATGCCTGCACCGTTTGACTTGTATCAACCTAATCCTGATTCTGAACATGACCCTGATGGTTTAACTGAAGCAGATAAGTTAGGTACATCTAAGTCAGGTAAGAATTATAAAACTGTTGAATATGGTAGAATGGTTGCTTTAACAATTGAAGCAATTAAAGACCAACAAAACATTATAAATAAACAGCAACAAGAAATCACTGAACTTAAAGAAGTGGTATTGAAATTGTTGGAAAAACTGTCATAAACTATTGACAAGATCATTAGTTTTTGATATAATAGAAATAAATTATAAATAGAATTATAACATAAAAGTTATTAATTAGGAGAAAATAAAATGGCACTAAGTACAGATTATACTTGGACATGGTCAGTAACTGGTTTGAAGAAAAGAGACCAAGTTAATGATGAAGGCGCAACTTTACAAGGCGCAGTTGTTCAAACATATTGGAAAGTGGTCGGAGCAGATGCTGACGGCAACGAAGGTGAATTCTCAGGAGCTACGCCCTTCACTGCGGTTAATGTACCAGCAGGATCATTTGCAGCATTTGACGACTTAACAGAAGATACTGTTTTAGGTTGGATTCAAAACGTTGTAAATTCAGATCAAGGATATGCTGATCATATCTCAGAAAGAGTCGCCCTTCAAATTGACGAAGTCGCAATTGAAGATGCAACAATGCCTTGGGCACCTGAAGATGTTACACCAAATCCAGGCGCGGGTGGTGCGGCATACGACCCAGAGAATCCGGAAGCACCAGATTCTGAGCCCGGCGAAGATCCAGCACCAGAATAGGTTTTAAACAATGACTTATTCTTGGCAAATAGTAAACTTTGAAACCGTTGACGAGGTCAACGGTGACGGAGCAACTTTATCGGACTCTGTTGTTAGAATCCAATGGATTAGAACCGGTACAGAAGGTGATAAATCTGCAAGTGTAGTTGGTTTTCATAGCCAATCTGCAGCTGCAGTTGCCGAGGCTGACTTTGTTTCGTTTTCTGATTTAACAGAAACAAAGGTTATAGAATGGTTGGATTCAGGAATATCTGACGAATTAATCAATTCTTATAATACCACGATTCAGAAAAAAATTGAAAGACAAGGAACAACTTTAAGAGATCTTCCTTGGTCTTAAATGAATAAATAAAATTTTGATATACATTATGGAGTTCACATGCATGATTTACGTCATCACGGATTGGTGCACTATGCATTAAAACGTGGCGGAAGCATCCACCCGATTACACTACCCAAAGAGTTAACTGGCGAGACAGGGATTATGAATCCTTCCATCTTTCTACATGAAGGAAGGATTCTATTAAATGTCCGCCATGTTAATTATACTCTTTATCATTCCGAAGGAAAACATTGGCCTCATTTTTGGGGTCCTCTTCAATATATCCATCCAGAAAACGATATCACGTTAACCACGTATAATATTATGTGTGAGTTAAATGCTGACCTTGAGCCTATTCATTATCAGCGCATTGATACAAGCGATCTTGATACTAAACCTTTATGGAACTTTATTGGTCTTGAAGATGGTCGACTCTTTAATTGGGAAGGTCGTTTATTCCTTTGTGGAGTACGTCGTGATTGTTACGATGATAAAGGCAGAGGTAGAATGGAATTACAGGAAATAGAATATATTGATGGTCAATGGAAAGAAGTTGCTCGTTATCCAATTCCTGCTCCTGGAGATGACGATACTTATTGTGAAAAGAATTGGATGCCAATTATTGATATGCCGTGGCATTTTGTTAAATGGTGTAATCCTACTGAGGTTGTTAAATACGACATTAAGACAGGTACAACTGAAACTGTTCATTTAACTAAAGAAGCCGTTGGCAAAGGTGTTGATTTATTTAGAGATTTAAGAGGTGGGACCCAAGTATATCCACTTAATGATGGAAGACATATGACTATCACTCACGAGGTTGATTTGAAGAAAGATGCCTTTGGTCGTAAAGATGGTCATTATAACCATAGAGTACTTATATGGGATAAGGATTGGAAATTAGAATATTATACAAAAGACTTTCATTTCTTGGGTACTCAAAAGGATCCTACGACAGGTCTTGAATATAATATTGAGTTTGCGACTGGTATGGTATTCTTAAATGGTGATGTAATCATTGCGTTTGGTTATCAAGATAATGGTACATTTTTATTAAGAATGCCTGAAGAATTATTCTTTGAATTTGTGAGGAAAGGTTAATTATGGATTTACAACAAACATTAGAAACTCATATCATGGATCCAAAGAATCCATATAAAATTTTTGACCTAGCTCAAGTTTATGATAAGATGGAAAACGGAGCTATGGGAGTATCTTTATATTTAAAAGCTGCCGATATTTCAAAAGATCCTGAACTCCAATATAAATCATTGATTGGTATTGCTCGATGTTACGATAGGCAAAGAGATAGAAACTTTACAACAGAAGGTGCTTTACTTGATGCGGCTGCGTTAATTCCAACAAGGCCTGAAGCTCATTATCTTTTGTGTCTTGTTTATGAAAAGATGAAGAAATGGAAAAATTGTTTTTTGCATGCTAACTTGGCATTGGATATTGAAGATCTTACTCCTAATGAAGAGTTAGGATTCCCAGGTAAAATATATTTAGAATATATGCAAGCGTTATCTAAATGGTCTATTACAGCCCAACAAGATGGAAAGCAGTTATTCTTTAATTTAAAACATAAGCGTATTCTTCCAGAAGACCTTAGAGAAAAAGTTCAATCAGCATTGGATTGGAATTTTTATCCAGATATTATTCCTTATGTATCTTCTGATCTTGATAGATACAAATTTCCGTTTGATGGTATTGAAAGAATTAAACACAATCACTCTAAACATTTTCAAGATATGTTTGTATTATCAGCATTTAAAGGAAAGAGAGGTGGTTCTTATTTAGAAATTGGATCAGGAGATCCACACGTTCATAATAATACTGCATTGCTTGAAGAAGAATATGGTTGGAAAGGTATCTCAATTGATAACTCTGAATCATTATGTTATGAATTTAAACAAGCAAGAAACAATACTGTGATCTGCGCTGATGGAACTCAAATTGATTATGAAGATTTATTTTATAAACATTGTATGGATGTAACGATAGATTACTTACAAGTTGATTGTGATGAATTATCAATTTCAGTATTAGAAAGAATGCCTTTAGATAAAGTTAAGTTTGGTGTCATTACTTTTGAACATGATTCTTATCGTTTAAGTACACCTAAAAAGTTTGCTGCCAAAAAGATATTAGAAAAACACGGATACGTTTGTGCAGTTCCAAACGTAGGATTCCATGCTGATGGATACCCTTACGAAGATTGGTATTATCATCCTGATGTTGTTGATATTCCAAAAGAAATGTTAACAACTAAAGATGTTAATTTTGTATTTGATTATTTTATGAGACCGTTAGTTGAGGAAGAATAAATGATTACAGTAGTTGCCACAGGTGGCTTTGACCCAATTCATTCAGGACACATTGAGTATTTAAAGGATGCAGCCTATTCAGGAACACAACTTATTGTTGGTGTTAATTCAGACGAATGGCTTATACGAAAGAAAGGTAAATTCTTTATGCCTTGGGAAGAACGTGCAGCTATTGTTTCAGAACTTACTTGTGTTGATAAAGTAATTTCTTTTGACGATTCAGATGGAAGCGCGATACATTGCTTAGAACAGGTTAAACTTTTATATCCTACAGATACTATTATATTCGTAAATGGTGGTGATAGAACATCAGACAACATCCCTGAGATGGCAGTAGAAGGTATTGAGTTCGAGTTTGGAGTTGGCGGAAAAGATAAAAAGAATTCATCAAGTTGGATATTAAAAGAATGGTCTCAACCTACAACAGAACGTAAGTGGGGTACATATAAAATATTAGATTCCAATGGATCTTGGTTAGTTAAAGAACTAACTTTTAATGAAGGGCAATCGCTCAGCGACCAAAAACATAAACACAGATCTGAACATTGGCATGTTGTAAAAGGTGCTATATTAATGGAACTCGATCATGGTATGAATAGAACAGAATCTCGTATCTATTGGGAAGGACAAAGTATTGACATTCCAAAAGGAGTTTGGCATAAGGCAACAAATGTAGGATCAGAACCTGCTAAAGTAATCGAAGTATGGCTTGGGGATAAACTCGAAGAATCTGATATTGAGCGCCGTGATTAATGTATAAATAAAACTATAATTTAGAATAATGCTAATAGTCAGGAGACGAAGATGGCGATCAAACTAGCTGGCACTCCAGTAATTACTGATACTAAAGTCATTGGTACATCCGATGGTAATGTGTCATACTTTGACGATGTCAATTTTACAAACTTTCACCCAGACCCACAAACAATTCCCGCGAGTGGTGCGGTAGCAATAGGTGATAGCGATGACGGAGGTGCTTCTCCTCAAGGCTATTCTGTATTTACTTTCACCATGACTCAAAACCTACAGTTTTCTTTTAATCCATCTGGAGCTTTTTCTAGTGGACACTTCGGTAGTCATTTTACTATATACTTAGATCGTGCTGCCGCTGGGTATACTCCAACTTTTGTTTCTCAATTTGCATTTACAACAACACCAAGCTGGTCAAGCGACAGATATTGGACAATCAATGGTGTAATATGGCCTGACGGTAGCGCAAGATGCACTGCTGTACCTTTTGACGCAGTTAGTACTCCATCATCTTCATTTTCAAATTTCTTAGATGGCCTTGGTAATCAGTGGGACAACCAAGATAGTTCTTATGGAACAGGTACACCGTGGGCCGCAGCTTGGATGTCATTTATTCATAGTGCGGCAAATAATAGAGTTAATGTAACTCACGGACATGGAAATTCAAGAGACGGTTCTACTCAAGTTACTACATACGCAAACTATACGGGCCTTACTGGAATAACATCAGTTGAAGTTCAGTATAATCCAGGCACTCAAGCTTGTTCAGGTTCTAATTGTGGAAGCAATTCAGGACAAAGTTACGGGCCTCTACCAACTGATGATGGACTCAACGCAGGAACTTATTATAATTGTGCTTCGTCAACAGTATTCTTTGGTTGGTCAGCAGAAGTAGATTCAAGTTCAGGTACTGATTCTCATACTTATGCAACCTTTAACTCCTCGGATCCAGATTTTAGAATTAAAATTGTATGTAATGAAGGTACTTTTTATTCAACAGCCGATGTAAGTGGATTAAGTGTATTTTGTAATTACGGGCCAACAGCAGGATTTAACCCAGGACCAGGATTCTAATTATGGCAATTAAAATAGCAGGAACAACAGTTATAGATAATTCATCAAGCGCGCCTTTAGCTGGGATGCAGTTTAAAAATCTTACTGGAGTAGAAGGTGAATATGATAATGTTCAGCCAAAATACTCAACACGAACACTTGGCACAGGCAACCTAACTCCATCTATGGCAGATGAACATCAAGAGTTTTTAACGCTAAGCGGAGGTAATGTAGTCATACAAGGAATATCTGGTACTACAGGCGGTGACCAATTTACATATTTTGTTGACGGCACTACCCAGTTATACGATTTAGCATTTGGTGGAAGTGGCATAACTTGGGTTTTTGAAAATGATTCAGAACCTGATTGGACAACCGCAAGATATTGGAACATTGTTATAACATCTTGGGACGCAACTATTCACACAGTCACAGCGACAAGTTGGGGAGCATAAGAAATGGCTTTAACAGGATTATTTAAATCATCAAAAGTTGAAAGAGAAGACGCAGATGGTAATGTATGGGAAGAATGGATTCAATATCCAGAACACGATAATGAAGATGATAATTTTACCGAGCTTCAAGCAGCGCTTCAAAGGTTAACAGGAGATTAATAATGGCGATTAAAATAGCAGGAACTGACGTAATTGACGACGCAAGGATATTAAAAAACGTTGCTGGTAATGTAGGAAGACTTAAGTCTAATAATTCTGCTTATGGAATTAGTTCAACTACTGATAATATAAATTTCTCAACACCAATGATGAATTGTATATTAGGCGCTGATACTACTTTTACTGAAACTTCTGTGACAGCTGGAAACTCTGCTCAGATGTTATTAGACCTCAGCTCAAGCAATCATACACCAACGTTTTCATCAAACATTAATTGGGCAAATGGAACAACTCCAACGTGGTCAGGTTATCAAAGATGGCACTTATGTTTTACTGTGGTATCTTCAACCGAAATCAGAGCAACTGCTTTTGGATATACTGCTGCTAGTGGTGGTACTCCTTCTGGTTGGGCAGGGGCTACTACAATTACTGCTAGAGAAGGTGGAACTAATCTTACTGGAGTATCAGACAACCACGTAAGTCAGAATTATGGAGTACAAGACCCTGTCACTTCTACTTCAAGTTGTACTATACAATTTTATAGCAGATCTGGAGGTGGTTCAGAAATATTCTTTACTCCATTTGGAACAGGCGGAGCTACTAACGGATATTATACTCAAGGCGCAGGCACGTTTGTATCAAGAACATCTGGACAACAAACTGAAATATGGGAAGAAAACTCAATATCACCAGACACAACTCGATGTGTTCTTAAATCAACCGGTGGAACTATTATATCAGATACAGGATATGTTTCGTCAGCAACAGTTGGAACCGGCGCAACACTATCAGTATCCGCTACTGCATCAACTGTTTCTTCTTTAGGAACAAACACAAGCAATAACACAGTCACAAGACTTATTGAATGTTGGGCTCGAAAGTCAGGATACGAAGATACTAAAGTAGCTACCTGGAGATTTGAGGCTAGTGCACAGGCATCAGGATTTGGATGTTTCTTCGGGTCAGCTAACTTATATATGTGGAATGTTGATACTAATACAGTTAGTGTTATGACTTTAGATTCAGCTTATAACCAATGGTCAAGTAAAGAAGATGGAGAAGTTCATTACGTTATTGGAAAAGACGGTTTACATAAAGAAATTGAAGGATTCAGAACTTTCCCATTACAAGACAATTTTTATGCTATAAACGGAAGCGATGCTTTTGTTTCAAGTACTCACCCATTCTTAACAACAGACGGATGGAAATGTCTTGGAGAACATACTGACAATCCAGTTTACTCAGACCTCAATTTAACACAACTTGCAGTAGGCGATATATTAAAGAAATATAATTCTGAAACAAATGAATATTATGACGAAGAAGTAACATCGATTAATAAAGGTCCAGAAAAAGTTAGAGATGTATATTCACTTAGTGTTGGTGGAGATAATACATACATTGTTAATGGACACATTGTTCATAATAAGTAAAGGAAATAAAAAATGCCAAGTCATACATTTAATACAGTAGCAGGAACAGCCGCAACAGGTGGAACTGGTGGTGGGGGTGCTGGCGTTACTAGTAATGAAATTGTAAATCTCGTTGCCGATGCTACTGAAGGATCTGGATTTGTTCACAACCAAGTTGTTAATGGCGGCAGCTCAGCTAACGCTAAGACGAGATGGGGTTTAAAGTATTATGTTAGCGGAACTGCAGGATTAAGATTAATTGCTACTGATGATAGTCAAGCAACTGGAACTGGTTCTGGTGCTACTCGTTTTGACTATGCTTACGCAAGAGGACCTAACTCATCAAGTAATGCGCAAACAACATATAACGATCAAGATGGAACAGAAACAGCCAACAGTGGTTCTGTAGGTTCTTACGAATGGAGAGAGACAGACTATATTGATGGTGAAGGAATACCAGAAACAAGATTAGATGTTAGATGGAATAGCGTTCTTGTCTTTACGGCTTTAATATATGTTGGACAATCGTCTGTGACCGGCTCTGATGGATTAACATACACAAAAGGTTCTCAGTTTAGCACAACCACAAATACTGTATATTATGGATTAACTCAAAGCAATCCAGGATTATGGGTGTATGGAAATAATACTACAAGTGGAACTATTAC
>Ga0209603_1003106_pt1 | contig 14568 bp, 9 predicted proteins | sample COGITO_mtgs_1206_FD_184812 | JGI IMG/M metagenome (GOLD analysis project Ga0209603, IMG submission 184812) | Pelagic marine microbial communities from North Sea - COGITO_mtgs_120607 (SPAdes) (version 2) | ecosystem: Environmental > Aquatic > Marine > Epipelagic ... | reverse complement strand
TGGAGAAGGATAACCAGCGAGCACGCCGACGAGCGCGCCGTTGGCTCCGCCGTCTACCACCCCCACCTCCGAACGGGGCGGCGGCCGCCCCCACGGCCACCCTCGGCGCCAACGGGGCGCGCCCACCGACTTAGCCCATGGCGGCGGGCCCAAGGGCGCGGGCGCGCCCCGCTGGCGCCGAGGGCGGCCGTGGGGGCGGCCGCCCTCGGTCCTCGAGCGCCGTTCCCGCGTGCTTGGGACGGCGGTTGGAACCGTTGTCGAATCGCACGCAGCGCGAATTGCGGCGTGCGTGCGACACCATACTAGAGCAACCGCCGAGCGCACCCAATCCGACCTGATGGAGTACCACCCGCCCATCAAGTCAAATCCCTTCATGGGAGTCAACGGAACACCCCTCTTCGGCGGCGACAAGGCCATCGACAAGAAGCGCGCCGCAACGGTCTGGAAGCTCGCCACACGGTTTGGAGATGCCAACGCAACTACCCGATTTGACGAGCACAAGCCACTGGAGACTGACACTTACGCGACGGCGATGGCCAAACGTCCCTACTTTCTGGGCTATTTGACGAAGATCCGCTTTACGAAATTTTGTCAGAGCACGGAGGGCAGCGAGGTCACGGGCGTCGACTGCACCAAGTCGGGCGTCGGTGGCAGCGGACGCGAGGGGGACATTCGCCGCGTGTGTAATCTTTTCTTCGAGCTCTGCGTCGCGTACAGCAAGCACTGCGAGCAGGAGGAGGACGACTACGAGCGCGTTCGCCAGGCGCGCGGGCTGAGCGAAGACGGCTTCACTACGTACCAAGGTCTCGCCGCGTGCCTCTACTCGGGCGAGCTCGACCATTATCGCAAGGAATGGGCGGAGATGGGGCTTTCGGCCGTGGTGGTGGAGCCTGCCGCCGCCACCGAGCCGCCCGCGCCCGCCACCGAGCCGGCCGCGCCCGCCACCGAGCCGCCCGCGCCCGCCACCGAGCCGCCCGCGCCCGCGCCCGCGCCCAAGCGCAAGAAGCGCACCAAAGCTGTCGTCGACATCGACGGCGACTCGTCCGGCGACGAGCTTCTCAACGAGTCGGTCTACTCGTCGCCCAAGCAGCCTCCCGCGCCCTCGCCGGAGCCCGCGCCCGCACCCAAGGTACCCGAGGGGCGGTTCATGGGACAGGCCGCGGACGGCCGCTGGGTGGAGATCTCCTCCGAGCAGTTCTACGCGGCCGCGGCAGCGCCCGCGCCCAAGAAGCCCAAGAAGCCCAAGAAGCCCAAGCCGCAGCACAAGCGCGACCGCAACCCGAGCGCCCGCGGATCGGCGGTGTCCGACGATACCTCTCACTGGCCGGCGGGGTGCCTCGGAGCGCAGGTGCTCAAGGCCTTCGAGGAGACCAGGCTGCGCGCCCAGGCCAGCGCGCTCGTCTTTACCGACAACAATCACAAGGGCGCCAAGTTCGACGGCGGCTACGCCATCCTGATCAAGCGGCGCACGGGGGGCGTCAGCGCCGGCGGCGTTGACGGCTACGTCATCCTCTCCGGCATGGCCAAGGAGCGCGACGGGGCCTCGCAGCTGCGCTCCACAAAGGAGATCGCGCGTCACTTCAACGCCAACCCAGACCTCAACTCCTTGCCTGCTTAGGGCAGTGATGCGTGCGAGTGTGTGTGTGTCGCGTTACTCGAACTCGTTTCAATCGGCTTGCGGGGTGCGTGTGTGTGAGAGTTTGTAATTGGAGCACCATGCAAGTGGTTCCCCCGCCACCAGAAGCGCACGTCCAGCCTTCCGACCCCAACCACCCCATCGTCTTTGCGCTCCTACCGGATGAGCTATGGGAACACATTTGCTCGTTTGTCGTGAACAGCCTCAGCGCCGAGTTTCTGGTGACGACAGCCAAGGCCGTGAGCGACGACAAAAGCGCGCTCGAACCGTTCAATCTCGCGAAGCCATTATTTGGTGCGCAGTTGCAGGCCGCCGTCGAAGACGACCCGCAGCGCGCCGACCACGTCGTGAGCGGCGTCGTGTGCGACGGAAAGCTGTACCTGACCAAGGTGTCGAGCGACCCGAACGCCTTCATGGGCGATTCGCAAGCCGAAGGCAACGGCGCGTGGTTCTCGCACATCAATCGCAAGGAGGACGGCAGCATCGACTACGACAGGACGCCGGGGAATCACTCGAATTCGCACGCGTTTTTCAAGGACACCGACGGCACGGTCGTGCTGCGGGCCTCGTCCGAGGAGCGGGATGTCGTCGAGGAGCGGCACCGCACTGACGAGATCGAGGTCGCCGAGGCATCCGGATACACATACATCAACCGCTTCAAACAAAGCGTGCGCCAGCGTGCTCAAAGCGTCCTCGGAGACGACCGGTTCAAGTTCATGCCCGTCGCTGACGCGCGCGCCGGTCCGCAGACGGGTCGCTTGACCATCTTCGCACTTTGCAAGGCGTTGCAGCTCCGCGTCAAGTTGCGCATCGAGGGCATTCTTCCGCTCCTCACGCCCATCAAGGTCTACAACCCCGACGACGAGATGCGCACCACGACGACGCCCTTCAACCTCCGCAACCAGATGACTTTCTCGCACGACAAGTGGCTGGCCGTCGTTCCCCTCAAGTGGGCCGTGGCGCAGCAGGCCTTTGGCGACCAAGGCCCCGCCAACCACCAGAACTTTGGCGGCTGCGCCAAGGTGCGCGCCATGCTCGGAATGTCCATCGAGGAGCTGCAAAAGGGCGAGCTCATCGACAACGAGCTTCCGCACCAGCTGCTGCGCTTGAACGAGAAAGCTGGGTACAAGCACACGTCGTTTGGTACGATCGCTCCGGCCATGGTATGCGCCTTCTTTGCCAATAGCTTTGGCACGACCGACCTCAACTCTGTGCCCGAGATGGTGTCGCTGCTCGCCAGCGCGTTTGAAAACCGGCTCTTTCAGGTAGAGTACAGCCTCGCCGGTCGGCACGTGCCTCCGATCAAGGACGGCGAGAGTCTCCGCGTGGCCGCGCCGCGGCCGCCGCAGCAAGCCGTGGACTCGCCCGAGATGGACCTGTTTGGGGCGTTTTCGGTGTACGCTTTCTGACGGCGCACCACGACCCTAAGGCGAACATGACGTAGGCCACCGCAACGGCGATGAGCACGCTCATTGCGGGAATGCGAGTGCGTGTTTGTGTCCTCGGTGTGTGTATAAGAACCCAGGTGTCACGCGCGAACCCATTTAGCGAACCGTTCACGCCGCGTCACCGCGCGGCGCTTGCGGTGTGCGAGCGGCGCCGCGCACATCAACACACGCGCGCGTGGCGCGTGTGTTCTCATGGATCTCAACTCATCCGAGTCCGAGGACGAACCAGCGGAGCAGCGCGACGACGCGTGTGTGATTCTTGAGGCGAAGCAGACGGTGAAGCGCCGCAAGCCGAAGAAGATTGCACAATACAAGAAGCGACGCGGCAGGCCGCCCAGCTTGCGGTCTCTGCCACAGACGAAGGTTGCAGCGATCATGCCGGTGCTGATGCGTGGTGGTGGCTCGAGGCGCAAGCGGTACGATTCCGAAGAGGAGGAGGCGGTGTCCGATACCGAATCGGAAGACGACGATGCGGGCAAGGAGGGCCGGATGCAGCGCCGCGCGATCAAGCGCAACCGAAAGTGCATCACCGACCGTGAGGAGCTCAAACGGTTCGAGGCACTGCCTCAGGAGGAGCAAGTGCTGTACGAGACCAAGCGAACGCGCAAGCAGACGTCGGTACTGAACATTGCGACCACCAAGGGAGTCGCGAACCAGACCTACGAGGAGTCTCGCGCCGAGGATGAGGAGAACTCCATGTCGAGCGAGCACGACACCGACGACGACCACCAAGAGAGTGTCGAAGCGCACTCACCGATTCCGATGCCGCCTAAGAAGCGCAAGGTGTCCACAGAGCAGCTGCTTCAGAAGCGCTCATTGGAGCAGATTCTCGCCAAGGTGTTGGCACCGATCGGGCCGCCGTCGATACCGTCGCCACGCGCGCCGCCAAAGGCGCCGTCGCCGCCGTCGCCGCCGTCGCCGTCGCCGCCGTCCAAGACCCAGCGGGCCCCGGAAGCGCCCAAGCCGAAGGTGGCCGTCGCCAGATGGCGGCAGAAGCGCGCGCCGCAGCCCGTCATCGAGGCCGTCGCGCTTGGACGGCCCACCCATGGAGACGTGGGCATGCTCAACACGCAACCGCCGGCGGCAGCGCCGGCAGCGCCGGCAGCGCCGGCGCTGCCGCCGCCGCCGGCATCCAAGTTGGGGACACTCGTGTACTACGACGCGTGGGCCTTGAATGGCTTTTCCGCACACCTGCCGGCCGACAAGGCACTGGCAGAGCGCGATCGGATCGAGTACGTCAAGCAGAACACGACGACGGAGCTCGGGGCGCTGCCGCGCAGCCTCACCAACGAGTACATGCGCGATCCGCTGCCCGCTGCAGAAGCGCCGCAGCCACCGTCACCACCACCGCCCGCAGCGCACCTGCTGCCGGCGCCGCCCGCTTGGCCGGCGTTGCAGTGGCAGCGCCGGCTCGCGACGCCGCGCGCGCCCTCGCGCGCCTGGCACCCCGGCGGTCCGATGATTCGACCGTCGCCACCACCACCACCGCCGCGCCCGCGCCCGCGGCCGCACCCGCGCTCGCCGCCGCGCGACCGTCATGACCCGCGCGACCGTCATGACCCGCGCTTCGACCCGCGCTTCGGGCCGCGCTTCGGGCCCCGCTCCGACCGCGAGCGCTGCTTCGACTGGCGCTTTGACCGCGGGAGCACCAACGACCAGCGGTTGCTGTAGTGAGAACGGTTGGTGACTTGCGGCGTGCAACGAGCGTGTGTGTGTGTGCGTGTGCGTGCGAGCCACGCGTGCGCGCGCGATGGTTCCCCAGAAGACGATGCTCGATGTTAAAAAGTGGGAGCTGAAAAAGGGGTTTGGTGGCATCCTTTGCAAGAATACGGTTCGTCGCCTGTGCGAGGCCTGTGACTGTCGCCCGACGCGCACGTTGGAGGAGCCCGTGTGTGCGACGTGTTGTACGACCAAAAGGCGTGTGCCGGTTGCAAACGTCAAGATGTGTACGATGCCGTCGTGCCACCGCGCGGCGCACCACGCCAAGGGGACGCTGTGCGCCGTTTGCTGGGTCGAAGAAGACCCGGTCACGCGCGGCTGCCCGGGATGTGAGCGTAGGCCCAAGAGCCTGTCGCGTTCGGACAGGTTGTGTCAGGACTGCACGCGCCGCATCGATCGCGGAGGGGTCCCAGTGAAACGGGAGACGTGTGGCGTGTCCGATCTCTTCTTGTAAAAAAACTACGACTTGGACGCACCATCACCACCACCACCATCGATCCTCCCCACCATTTCGCGCAGCAGCGCCGCTTGGCGCGCAGCGTCCATGAGCAGCTGGCGCACCTGCGCGGCCTCGTCCGGTTCCATGGTGGCAATAGACGCGATGGATCTCTGCAACGAGCAGATGCCTCTGTGGCTCGAGCTCTGCAGCTGCTTTGCCTCTGGTGTGCTGTGCGTCGAGCGCAGCGCCGGCAGGTGCGCCGCGAGCGTCTCGAGCTCTGGCACGATGCACGTGCCGTCCTCTATGTAGACGCCGCGCTTGAGCGAGTAGAGGACGCCCGCCGCAAAGGGCCGAAAGGAGTCGTTTCCCTTGCGATTGTCGCGCATGTGCGGCGTGAGGCACGCGGCGTGCCACAGGCCGACGATGAGGCGCGCGAGTAGGTTGCGAACGGGCCCTTGGTAGCAGGCGCCGCGCCGCTTGCCCTTGTTGCTGGAGTCGCTCGCGGCGAGCGCGTCGCTGGTCTCGGCTCGCTTTGCGCGGACGAACGCATTGGCGTGGATGCACACGTCGTTGAGCACTTTCAAGTTTAGTCGTTGCACGCCCTTGACGCAGGCGTTGACGTAGCGTCGTAGCGCGAGCGTGCGCACAAACTCGACGTTTTCGAGCCGCGGGTCACGCACCTCGGCCTCGGCGGGCACCGTTGGCGCCTCTTCGTCGACGATGAACAACTTGTTGATGACTTGGCCGTGGGCCTCCATCGTCAGCTTTTCGACCGCGTCGCGCGTCCACGTCTCTCGTCGCCCCACGCGCTGCCGCCGCTGCGCCGGTGGTGGGCTGCATGCGCCATCGGCCGCTGGCGCGCCAACGTCGACGCACAGCGCGCCACGCTTGGTAGGTCCTCGCTCCGCTACCGTCTTGACTCGGCGCGCCTGTGGAGGCACGTAGTTTCTGGACGGGGCCTGATCGGCCTCTCCAAAGCTGCGCGCCATCTGCCAGGCCTGTGAGCTCGCGGCAAACATGTCGCGCCGCTTCACCCACCCACCCACCGGCGTGCCGGCCGTGTCGTCCGGGTTGGCGCTGCCGATCGAACGACCCGTCCACCCCGCCTCCTGATCGCGGCTGTGCTCGACGCCAACGACACGCCCGGTGAGTATGCAGACGATCTGCTTCTCTTTTGTCACCTCGGCGTGTGGACATTGTGTTCCGTAGCACACGTGCACGTCGCCGTCGGGCAGCTCCGTGCACGTGGTCCTGCCCGTGCGCAGCCGTCCGCCGGAGTTGGCAAACATGCGCTTGAAGGCTTCGTCCTCATCATCGTCCAGGTCGTCCTCTCCCTCGTCCATGCGATGTTGTCGCCTGGCCTCCTCGGCCATTACAAAGAGCGCATCGATGTCCATGCACGCCATTTTCCCGCCACCAACCAACCACCACGCCTCGTTGCAGCCCCGGCAAGTTAGCGATGCAGAGAACCCTGCAACGCGATGCGGCGGCCCTTGCAGCCGCGCAGTATTTGCGCACCCTCGCCAGTGGGCTTTTTTAAACGTCGCGAGTGCATGGTTAGTGTTTGTGCTCTCTCTACACACACGCGCATTCACATCCACACACACGCACACACACCCGCGCGCGCGCACCGCCTCAATTTTTTTTCGCATCCGGCAAACCGTGCATTGCTCAGAATCCCGCCGCCGTCAACGACGCCATCAGGTTGCCATCTCCGCTCGTCGCGCCGAGGAAGGCGTGCTGTGTGCCCGAGGCGTTCATGCGCAGGCCGCCGGAGCTTCGCGACAGCAGGCTGGTGAGCAGATCTTGCTGCTGGATGGGGTTGGCCGCGCCCGCGCCGGCCGCCTTGGAGGCCTCGGCCTTGACGGCCTCGAGCGCGGGCGCCGCGCCGCCGACGTGCGGCTCGGCCGGCTTGGGGGCATCGGCCTCGCGCGACGTGAGCTTGGAGAAGTCAAACTTCTCGTTCATGAGGCCCGCCGCGTGGAGCTTCTCCTCCAGGATAACGAGGCCCTTCTGGCGGTCGTTGGCCAGACCGATGGCCTCGTCGTAGTCGCGCTGGAGCTTGTCCTTGCCCTGCTTGAGCTCCTCATTCTCCTTGAGGCTGGAGGCGAGCGACTCCTGCAGCGTCGGAAGTCTGGACGCCTCATCGCGCAGGCGCTTGATCGACTTCGAGGCCACGTACGACGCCGCCGCGAGCGCGCCCTGCGAGGTGATGTCCTTCTTCTGGGTGTACTCGTTGGCCCACACGCCAAGAGGTGCCACGTCGGTCGCGAGCGAGGTGCCAGCGTGGTGCTTCTCGATCTCCTCCTTCATGAACTCATTGAAGAAGAATTGCGACTCGCCCTGGAAGGCCGAGATGCGCTCGCGCTCGCGGCCGTTGAAAAACTCGAGCTGCTGGTTGGCCTGCGCCGCCTTGGCGGTCTGCTCGGCCAGCTGCGCCTGGAGCTGCTCCATGACGGCCGATTGCTCTGGCACGGCGGTGGTGGTGGGCTCGGTGTCGGCCATCGTGGAGGTGCGGTCTAGGAAAGGGGGAAGATGAGGGGCCACCAACGCGGGCTGCTGCTTACTGGTGCGCAAGCGCGGCGCGGGTTATCTTGGGTTAGCGGGGGACGGGGACGTGCGGATGCGGATACGCGGCGCACCCTTTCTCGCGCGCTCCTTGGACGCGCAGGAGACTTGCATGACCGTCTTGCCATTGAGCGTGTCGATCCAAGTGCCCGGACGGCGCCCTTCCTTGCACACGCTCAACTCGCCCTGGTTTCGGAAGAGCACTTGCCCATCCTCGTCCATGATCATGTTGGTTCCGAGCGACAGCCCGCGCAGCGACCCGTCGCGCACCTGCTGCATGGCCACGGGATCGGTGACGCGCGCCGCCACGCGCAGAGAGCCGTCCGTGCCCTGCCAACTGGCCAAGCATTCGCCAACCTGTGCGCTGTGGTTGTGCTCGTTGAGCAGCGGCCGGCCCGCAATGTTGGTGGCTTGGATCTCGGCGCGCGACAGGTCGGCGGGACAGCCCCGCTGGCCGCTGCGCGGCGGCGCGGGATGCGCCGTGCCGCGAATGTCCAGGTACGCGCCCGACATGAGCTACAGCCACGCACGGGTGCACCACGGCCAAGCCCGCGGGTGGATTAAATTTCGGTTCCGTGAGCGGCGCGTGTGCTAGCTGGCTAGCGCGCACACGCGCGGATTGTTAAAGACCAACACAAACGACACGCGCTTCCCTTACACGGTCGCCAGCTGTCCAAAGCCGAGCGCCTCCTTGGCCTGTTCGTCCGACTGCCAATCCCATCGCTTCACCCACTCGTACTCGTACACTCTGGGAACCTTGTTGGGCCACTTGGCGTGAACGTCCGCGTCCTTTTTGGCGTACGAGCCCTTGGTAAGCAGATTGTTGTTGAGCCTGCGGCGCGGATCGGCCGCACCGTGCGTGTAAGGGTACAGGTCCATGTCGGTCTTCTGCGCAAACATGTACATGACCTCGATGAGTGGCTTCGCAGCAATGTCGTTGCGTAGCTCCGTCTCGAAGAAGCGGATCAGCGGAAGGCCCCTGGGTCTAAAGTGGTAGTCAAACCACGTCCACGCATCTGCGCACGCCCTTTTCTGGGCATTCCAATCCGCCTCTTTCTCGTCCAGCGTGTGCGGGGGGCGACCCTGCGTTCGCGCCCATTGGTATTCGTTCGAGCTGTGCATCATCCGTTTCGCCGCGGGCAGCAGCTTCTTCGTGGCCTCTTGCCACCAAGTGTCGTGAAAGTAGTGCTTGGCCATGTTGACCGAGATCTGAGCCAGCTGCTCGGGGCCTTTGACGCCCGGCGGCGGGGAAAGCGGGGGCCGCGTCATGAAAAAGACGCCCTGCCAAAGGGCGGGGTCGCTCACCAAGAAGCTGCGCGCGCGCGCATACTCCTCGTCGTACGCAGTGTCGCGCATGACCGTGAGCATCGTCTGGTGCACCGCATTGCTGATGGGCTTCCACCAGTAGTCCATGTAGACGCCCTCTTCCAGCTGCATGCGCAGGTTGCAGCACATGTAGAGCACATTGTACAGCCAACAAGGCATCCATCCCATGGCCGTCGTGGCGTCAATGGCCCGAGCGGGGTCCACCTCCTCGGGCCGCAGACGCTCGATCCGGTCATAGTATCGGCCATCCAGGTCGATAACGCGCACGCCCTTGCCCTTTTCGTCACTGGATATGCGGTCCACGAACGTGTCCACAAAGTTGCCGGGCTTGGAATCCAGGTGCACGCAGCGATTGGCGGAAAAGCACCAGATGCACGACCTCAGCTGTAAGAAGTAGTGGTACCACGCGTCGGCATCGGTGCGCTTGTTGGCCTTGTCGGCCAGTGCGAGATCGCCGAGGCGAGCGAGTGCGCTCTTTGAGCCGCGCTCGACCACCATGAACAGCTTGTAGAAGGCATCCGCGCTGCCGTCGCCGGGCACCGGCTGTTCAGCGCGCCCACACCACGTGGCCAGCACCTTTGTGCCGTAGCCTCCGCGACTGGCCTCGAAGACGTTGGCCACCTCCGCGGAAACATCCGCGTGAGTTCTGTGGGTGTCGGGCTTTGGCATGCGTAGCACGTGCGTGCCGTCGATGAGCGGATCGGCGAGCTCGGACGAAAGCGCGGCACGGAGTGCCGCACCGTCTGGGACCGGCTCGCCGTCGCGCGCTGCGCCAAACCGCCACACGGTATTATACGTCCCACTGTCCACCCGCTGCAAACCCAACACCTTGAACTGGTCAGGCCACTCCCCGTCCGGTATGAGATTGCCCCTGTCGTCGTAGATGTCATTCATCTTGTGCGCCATCCGCAGACGCGTGTAGATGTCGTTGCCCAAAAGCGGCGGCTTGCCCTCGTCAAGGACCAATTTGAGGGCTTCGATGTTGCGCTTCTTGGGGTTGTTGGGGTTGGGGACCCACCCGATGACCGCGCCGGCGCGCATGAGCTCGTCGACGCGCGTGGCGATTTTATCAAACGGGTACGTGGGAAACGCGTGGCGCTTGGCTGGGTCTTGCAGAAACCCCTTGGTTTTCTTGATCCTGCTGCCGTTCATTGCAACATACATGCTGTCGTGCTGCACGATGGCCGCCTCGTTGGGCGGCGAGTGGTGCTTGGGCGTTGTGGCAACGCGCGCTTCCTCGTGCGACGCTGGCCGCTTGCCAGCGCGGTTGCTGCTGCTGCTGCTCGCCTGCGCGGCGGGCGCGCTGCTGGCGCTGCTGGTGCTGCTGGTGCTGCCGGTGGCTCCTGCAATGGCGGTGGCGATGCGCTGCGCCTTGAGCGCTTGCATGTGAAAGTCGAAGGCGTCGATTGCGCGCCGACGCAGGTCGTAGAGCCCCGAAGGCGTCTTGTCAAACGTTTTGCTCCCTTCAGGATTGTCGCTCGTCACGGTGTACTGCCACAAGTCGTTGCGCTCGCCCTTTGCGTCGCCAGGCGTCTCCGGCACCACCGGGCGGCCGCACAAGTACCACAGCGTGTAGCCGCGCACGTAGGCCGCTTGCTGTTGTGGTCTTGCGATTGTCGCATGGGGCGGCATCGTCGTCGGTGGAGGAGGAGCGCTGGCGTCGCCGTAGAGGTCCTTTCGCCGCACCTTTTCAAACGCCTCCATGTACAACTTTCCCCACTCGTGCGCCGCGACAAGATGCCCAGCCCGGTCCGGAACGTGTTGCACGTGACCGCGTTTGGCAATGGGAATCAATGGCTTGCCCTCGACGACCCCCAGTGCTTCCTCGAACACGGTCTGCACATTGTCCTTTTCCCGCGACTCGAACGCGGCGCGCATCGCGTTTGGCGTCTTGCGCCGTTCCCGCACCCCGCAAGCGCGCAACGCGGCTTATGCGCTAACGGTGCATCGCGGTGGATTGCGGGGTGCGCGGGAAGCCAACTCAAGATGAGCCAGTCGCCAACCAAGATGCAGTGCGTTTTTGAAGACATCGACATGACCACGCTCGTGCTGCGTGGCCTCTTTGGCACCTACGTCGAGGAGGCGAAGCAACCGCACAATAATCGCCGCGGGCCGTCGCGGCCCTCCCCGGAGCTCCGCACGGCGACGCTCCGCACGATACTGCGCCAGACGCTGCGGAGCGTCGTGGTGTCCAGTCGCGTGTGCAGACTTTGGAAGACGGCGTCGATGAGTGCCTTTCAAGCGCTCCTAGAGATTGTGGAGGCCCAGTTCCAACTCGTGCATGCGGGGGTGCTAGATTTTTTGCGCAGGGAGCCAGTCGTCTACGATTGCCTTAGCGTCGCTGCCAACGTGCCACGGGAGGAGGCCATTCGCAGTTATGGCGACGATTGGAATGGACGGATTATTCTTGAGCCGCTTCGCGTGTGCTTCGAGGTGCCCGTGTCCATGGGCCGCAGCGGCAGATTCTTGCCCCTTGGTAACATTCGCAATCCGATTGCGCCGCATCGCGAGGATTTCGCGCACTGGTCGCCCGTGCACCTGGCCTTGCACGTGCACAGAGCGGGCCACTGGCTGCGCGTCTGGACCGCGGAGCTCACGTGGGTCGACCCACCGACGCACAACCCCGAGGCCCTGTGGCTCGCCATGAACCGCGGCTGCCCCGTGTGTGGCAAGCAGTGCACGCTGCAGGGCCACCGTGCGGATCTCGTCGCCGCTGAGCACCACAACACGGAGGAGTACGACATGGCCATGGGCATGCACAACCGATCGCCCGGGCCGGATCAGAATCCCTGGGTCGGCATGAACGCCCACCTCGAAATCCCGTGGGACCTGCCCGACGTCCACACGCGCCTCGTCGGAGCGGTGCCACACGACCCCGTGACGCGCCTCGCGACGCGCATACTCCCGTATGCTCACCGCGCGCACATGGTGACGCTCAAGTTTAAGAACACGGCCCGCCAGCAGGGCGAGCATCGCACCGCATCGTACAAGTGCTACTTTGACTGCCCGCCAGGTGTGAACCCACGCATGTACGACCAGACCGAAGACGAGATCATGCTAGGCTGTGTCATCGGGGCACTGTACGAAGCCGTGCCGCATCCTAGCTCACCCACGATCAAGGATCACGGGGCATTCATCAAGGGGCTCTTCACACGGCGCCGGGACGCAATCCAAAACTCGGGTCTGTACAAGTACATGGTCGACAGCGGCATGGAGAAGCTTGCAATTGACATGATCTACCACGCAAAGAAGTTTGTCGCGACACTGCCGCTCTTTCCGATGCGCGGCCACCCCGAGGCCCACTCCTGGTGCAACGTGCTGAACCTGACCGAGGAGCAATTCCAAACCCTCGCGTGGCGTGGTGGCTTTGGCGGCGGCGTCCCCCCGTCGTACGTGTGGAACAACAACGGCGAGTGGAGGGCCCCCCTCGGTGGCGTCGACGACGAGTTGAAAAAGTGGCGTCAGCAGACCCTGCGCCACATGATCGCCTTCTTAAGCAATCGGCTTCCGCAGTTTGACCACGCGGCGTTTTACCACGTGTCCGAGGTCGGGGTGCTCCAAGCAAACGCTGGCGTCATGCCGCTCCAGTACCTCTCCGACCCGTACCCGTCTCACATTCTCAACGCGTTCGAGCACGCGCGATTCCTGACGCCTCCCGGCATTGTAAACGTGACAGCCGCCATCTACGCAAACCAGCTACTGCTCGAGACGTGGCAAGACTTTCAGGATCTCGTCACAGACGACGTGGACAAGCACTTGCACATCCTCAACCGGCAATCGCGCCTCGACGCCACGTACGACCAAATGCTCAAGCACTTTTTGCGGCTCGACTCGGTCATTGGCCCCGCCTGGCGCCACGTCACGCGGGACGGGCTTGATGACGAAGACGCAGTGTGCGCGCAGAGCATGGTGCTCAAAGTCGCGCTGTGCCACCTCAAAAAGTCGCCGAATCTCGCGCCCGCGCCGCTGCTCACGCGCCACTCGCGCATCCTTCCCGGCGCCCCATGCCACCCCGACGTGTGGCTGCGCTGGTTTCTGCGGGCGCTCGTAAAGCCGGAGATGCACGAAACCGACCTTAACACCGAAACCGACTGGGAATACGTGCTGGAGGTCGAGCTGCGCAACACCTTCATCATCGACGCCAGCCGGCAGGACAGGGACCACGTCGACTCGGACAATGTTGGGGCGCACCTTACGTTTTACGCGCTCACAAGCACGCTCAACAGTGTACGAACCACGCCAAGGCACATGCGCATGTCGATCGGCATGCGCCTGTCCGCGCTTGACGCGATCAAGGACGGCATCAACGACACCAAAGCAGAGCTGGACGAGAACAAATCCCTCGGATCGAGGGAAGTTGCTCGCGGCGTGAAGACGCTCATTTCCAAGGACCTCGCCTCCTGGCACCACGACGCGTACAGCACGTGCTGCAAGCTTACGAACCACGTGCGGAGCTCCAAGCCTTTGGCCCTCGACCTGCTGCGGCGGTTCCTGAACGCCGAGTGGACACCGGTGACGCAGAAGCAGGGAATGGATTGCAACCCAAAGTGGGTCGAGGGTTGGCACGCGCTGCACTCCCATTGCCTCCCGGGCTGCGAGTGGTTTGCTAGCACGGCGTCGTTGCTGCCGTTTTGCAAGGTGCGCGGGCTCTCGACGTGCGCGTGCAGCGCGCGGTGCATTTTTTAAACACGTTTAAACAGAACACTAGGAGGACATTGGCAGATAGTGATACGCGGGTTCGTTTGGGTCGATTGGGGACGGCTGCCCTTGAGCCAACGGCGTGCTCGTGTTGGAGTCGTGAAACACGCAGTACCACGAATGCAAAGCACTGCCGTCGTTCCAATAGTAGAGCGTAAAGGAGGCGCACGACGTGACAGGGCTTGCTCCGAAGACGTCATAGGTGAGCGTGTGTGTGACGCCCTCGTAGTCGTCGCCGTTGCAGATGGCGCAGCACCGCGTGGGTATCGGCGGGTTGGTCGGTCCCAGGGAGGCGAGGTCCGACTCGCTGTCGCCCGTGGCGATCAAGTAGGTATTTGTCCCCGGTCGAGGGGGCGCGGGAGTGACATAGATGGTGGGTTCGGCACCTTCCATGTTCAGGTGGCTGTTGTAGTTGGCGCACACGCCGGGCGGCAGCGGCGGCGGTGCCGAGGGCGGCGACGGTGACGAGGGCGGTAGCGAGGGGACCGGTGGCGGTGGCGAGGGCGGTGGTGGCGTCAAGGGAGGTCCGGGCGGCTTGCTGGGCGGCGGCGGTTCTGTGGGCGGCGGCGGTGCCGTGGGCGGGCCGGGCGGGGGCTCAGGCGGCGGCGAGGGCGGTGGCGGGCTCGGCGGCGGTCCAGGCGGCAAGGGCGGCGAGGACGGTGGTGGAATGGAGGGCGGTTCGCTCGGTGGGCGCGGTGGGTCGGGCGGGGGCGACGGCGGCGAGGGCGGCGGGG
>Ga0209603_1003102_pt1 | contig 14585 bp, 16 predicted proteins | sample COGITO_mtgs_1206_FD_184812 | JGI IMG/M metagenome (GOLD analysis project Ga0209603, IMG submission 184812) | Pelagic marine microbial communities from North Sea - COGITO_mtgs_120607 (SPAdes) (version 2) | ecosystem: Environmental > Aquatic > Marine > Epipelagic ... | reverse complement strand
ATTCTCAATACCTTGCTCTAAGAAAGCTACAGCCTCTTCTGAACCTGCTACAGCTAAGTAAGCACTAGCGTTGTTAGCATGGGTCTCAATCTCATCTACAGATTGATTGTACGTGTCAACAGTTTCCTGCTCTACTTGTAACACTGAAGCACTTTCTGTTACAAACGTCTGTACCTCTGCCTCTTGTTGTGGAGTTACAGCTTCTTCTATTCTTTCGTTAACCTGCAACACTGTACTCATATCAACTACAGCTTCAGTGAAACGACCTATCGCCTCATCCATCAACTCTAGTTCGCCCATAGCTTTGTTTTCTAGTACAGCTTTAACATCACCATACGGCTGATAGTTATTAACAAAGTTATCTAAGGCTTGGTTATAAGCATCTACTTGTGCTTCGCTAATATGAGCAGTGGTAGATAAAGTACCTGACGATAAAGCATCGCCTTGATGTGCATACTCTGTAGCCGCGCCTACTAATGTAACACCTGTAGTAATCTGATTGACAATATCAGAAGAGGTGTTTAGTAGATCGTCTTTCTCACTTGCTTGTAGTGCGGAACTTAGCAATAATAGAGGTAGTAGTATCTTCTTCATCCGTGTCCTCTTCTCCTATGTTTAGTATTATGTTGTACCACTCTTTAGTATCTTTGTTGTAATCAGGAATGTAAATCTCAGGCTGTCTCTTCATAGCCAACACTGCACGTTTACCTACAACCAACTTACCATTTAACAGCAGAGGGCAAGGTGTACCTGACAAGAACATCGAACGCCATACTTCTGTTGCTTCACACATTCTAGCCACTGCCGCTACTTTCATTCCTAAGTCTGATAGTAACTTAGCATCTCTACGTCTATCACAATTAGGATCAACTTCATAACTACCACTAGAGAAGCCTACACCTACTGTCTGTAAAGAACCGCCTGAACCTTTAAGGCAAGTGTCCATACCGCTACTCATGTAACTAGGACTAATAGCAGAGCCTACTGGAATCTCACTGCTACTACCTGCTCCATTATACGTGTTACTTACTGAATCATCTTTTGTACTGTTGTTACTATTCGTAGTCGAGTTCTCACCATGATAAGTGTTAAGACTACCCTCTTGCGCGTTGTCTCCAAGTGCTACCCAAGACAACATCATTAATAGACAAAATAACTTTCTCACTTCTTATGTACAATCTTCTGCACTGTCTCTGATTCATAGATACGAAGACCTAACCAGATAATAGTAAAGATACTAGCAACGGGAGGCAACCAAGCCGCTAGTGACATCACACCTGTGGATGCCGCGAATACGTCTACAGCTTGTTTAGTCTCTTCCGTTACCATGTTGTTCTTCCTTATTAAGATGGGTTTCTTTGTTTATATTGCGGCAATTATAAATGCCAGTAGTTCATCATATCTAACACCTAGCTGTGTAGTCTCCACTGTTCCTTCTGGTGCTAGGTCTTGTTCCTCATGGCGTTCACCTGTTTCATCTTCCCACCAAGTATCAGAGCAGAACATAGCGTAACGGCTTGCATCTAATCCTTCAGCGGAAAAAGCATCACGTAAATCTTGAGCCATTATTCCAAAGTGTATTCTTGCTTCTTCGCCTTTTTCTTCGTATGCATCTTTCCATCGGTACTTACGGAGTAAACCTTTACAAGCAATAGCTACACGAGTCTCTGCTTCCGATAGTTCTTCTACGTCTCTTTTGTGTGTTTGGTCAGAAGTAGCAATGTTTCCGTTTGTAGCGTATACAGTGTTCCATTTGTAAAAAGGATGTCCACACTGCATACCGTTGTTAGCACTTGCTCCTATACTGTTACAAGGAGTAAGGGCGTTATATGAAGTGCTACTAGAGCCTGAGAGTTTAATACCACAGGATACAGAAGTAACATTAGCCGCTATGTAAGGAAAAGAATATTGAGCAGTAGAACTGCCCATTCCGATAACTCCACGAGTATATTCAGTACCACTTGTGTTATAACCTGTCATCGAAATAAAAGCACCACGATAACCATTACCAGATGCTCTTGTGTTTTGTAACTCTAAGACAGGTTCTAAATCAGCAGACTTGTCGTGTTCTAAGACAACACCGTCTGTACTTCCTGTAATTTTACCATCTACAGTAACATTACCTTTCAGGTTAATGGTATTTTCCCTACTTCCTGAAGTAACACCATTGCCTATATTAAATATGTTCTTAGCACTAGAGTCCTGACCGCCCATGTTAATGGTTGTAGAGTCACCCGCAAAGAAACCAGTACCATAGCCAGTTCCTATGTTTACAACCTTAACATCTGTTGCATTTCCATTATTAACACCACTAGCAATATTAGTTGTAACACTACCTGTTGTGCTTATATCTACGTTAGGTGCTGTGACAGTACCAGTTACATCAAGGTCGCCAGTAATTCCACCATACAAATTAGTTGTACCTGCTACAGTCAACGACTGTGTGCCTGATGGCGGTATCCCTATGGCTACATTACCTGTGAACGTAGCACCTGATAAGTTTGCTTTACCTGTTACGGTAGTGCTTAATCCTGCAACATCTACACCGTCTACTGTACCGTCTACTGCAATGTTACCTGTAACACGGACACCATCATCCCTTGTTTCAAGTTTTATATCTCCATCGTGAAAAAGATTAACAGCCCCGCTTTGACTTGCGTTTAACATCGCTTTAGTGTTGTCAGCACTCTTAAGATAAAGACCATCGGTTTTTACGGTTAAGTCATTACCCCCTGCATTGTTTATATAAGATGTATTATTGGTGGGGTTGTGATAAATCTGTAAATTGTCGTCATCACCGAGTTTAATCTTGCCGTTATCTGACAGAGAAACGTCACCAGTAAAGGATGCACTGTCTGCCCCGAAATCATCCACTGCTGAAATATCACCTGTAACTGTGATGTTTCCATCTACAGAAACATTCCCATCTACAGCAACAATAGAAGAAGCATCCATGTCTATAGTTACACCCGCTGAGGTGCTAAGAGAATCATAATCCCCGTCTATAACATCCTGTACAAAAGTACTGGTGATGTTGCTAGGATTACTGAGAAGACTGTTATAAGTAGTGTATTCCGCAGATGTATAATTACCTTGAACAAATAAACTTATACCAAACGAATCTGCCGAACTAAATATGTTATCTTGGTTAACATCAAAAGCATCTCTATACTTTTCAGGAGTCAGGGCGTAGTTACTGCTCGATAGTACATACCTAGTCCAAGCGGCTAAGTCTTGGATGCTACGGCTAGTTGTCAAAAGGTCACTGGCAACAGGTTGTTTATTTACTATTAGTTTAGACTTTGCTGTTATATCACCAGTGAAGGTAGCGCCTGATAAGTCTGCTTTTCCTGAAACGTCTACTGTAACGTCATCAAAAGAAACATTACCGCTACCATCAGTTACCAATGCTTGTCCGCTTGTACCATCGGTGCTTGAGAGTGTGTAGCCTCCTGTAGCTAGTGTTCCAGTGGTTGTTACATTTCCTGTAAAGTTAACACCTGTGTTTGTTGTACTTAGCTTCTCATCACCATTAAAGTATAATGTTGTTTCTGCACCAGAGTTTCCGTATAGATACCTATTTCCACCTGAAAGACTATCTTTTAAATATAAATCAGTTCCGTATATTACTAAAGAGCCTGTACCCGACTCTCCAATATAACTAGTATTGTTACTAGAACTATGCGAAAGTCTTAAATCACCGCTAGCACCAAAGAATAACTGTTTATCATCAGGTACTCGTGCATGGTCATTGAAATAAACTTGACCAGTGAAGGTAGCACCTGATAAGTCTGCTTTACCTGTTGTAGCATTAGCCACCTCAGTAGTAAAACTTGCAGTTGTAGCTACGTTATTACTATCACCTATAAAGATATTGCCATCATTTAGATTAGGTGTAGCATTAGTACGCCCTGCACCCATAACTTTAATGTTGCCGCTGTTATGCGCCTTAACTACTTTGGCAATCTTTTGTACTAAATTGCCCTCGCCTGATGGTGCAGTAGCTGTTAAGCCACCTGCTGTTGTGTCTACGTAAAGCTCATCGCCATCAGTGTAAGTACTTGTGTCGATAGACTTTAAAGTACCGAAGGTTACAACATCTACATTAACGCCATTTGGGTCTGCGGCAACAATACCGAATGCGGGCATCTTGGAGCTATCGCTTGCATCAGCTAAATCTACTTCTGTCTTTTGCCCTGAATGACCAGAGACATAGACAACATCGCCTTTTGCTAAGGTAGCACCGCTTGCTTCTGCGCCTTTGAAATGTACTGCGCCTTCTATATCGCCCTTAAATAACTCTGCCTCTGCGCTTCCATTGACTGTTAGTTCGCCATTAGTAATGGTTACATCGCCAGTAAAGTCTGCACCTGATAAGTCTGCTTTACCTGTGATGTCTTGATGCGTAGTTAGGTATCTACCGTCAAGGTCTGTAGTAACTGTACCACTGTTAGCTTTAGTAAGTGTTAATGTGCCATCAGTAGTATCAAAGGAGGCTGATGTAACTTCTAAGTCTTCTTGAGCCGCTAGGGACGTTGCCGCTTCAGATGCAGACGTTGCCGCTTCAGATGCAGACGTTGCCGCTTCAGATGCAGACGTTGCCGCTCCTGTTGCAGAAACCTCTGCCGCATCCGCAGAAGCCTCCGCACTGTTTTGATGCGTATCAGAAGAATCAGCGTAATCTTTATAGAAACCTGTCATTGTTTACCCTTGTGGAAGTACGCCAATGGTTGACCCTGAGAACTCAGCTTTCATTGCCATAGCTTCTAGTTCTGATGCAGAGCCTCTAAACTTAGACTCAAACAATTGAGCCTCTTCTGTATTCTTTGTGTATAGTGCTAGTTCAGCTAATGCACCATAGAGTAAAAGGTCTGTACCTTGCTCAACAAACCAATTGGTATCTGTATCGTTAACTAGGTTATCTACTACAATATAATAATACAACTTAACACTAGTTACTTCAGTGTTAAGAGGTGCTATAAGGAATCTGTTTTGTTGTCTAGCAAAGTACTTAGGAAGACCTACGTCTGTCTGCATACCTACTACAGTGGGTAGAGCCTTACGCTCAAGATCATACGTGCGACCTGCATAATCAATAGACACTGCCTTAGCTTCTAAATAGTCTTGAGGTAAAGCTATTGCACCTTCAGAGTTTATAGTTAGGTTATTGTTATATCCTTCAAGTACAGGAATACGCAAGACACGATTAGCTCGATCTTGCGCTAGGTTGATAAATGAATTATATACTGTGTCGGGAATGTCTTTACGGTTAGCCCAGTCTTTAACTAAAGCTCTGAGTTCACCTAGATTATTAACTGCCATTATATACGTCCGTGATCTGTTCTAAGTTTTAAGTAGTCTTTGTTTCTAAGACGTACCATCATTTTGGCTTTTAAGTCAGGGTCGTGGAATAATTCCATCATAGTGCAGTTCCATTCTTTGCACCACATGTTAATTATATTAAGAGGGATTGAAGCTACCTTACGTCCCCATGTATCACCATCGGTTTTACGGTTAAGGTTGTTGTTTGCTTCATGTTGATTCTGTGCGAATATATCAGTGTAGTCTTGTGTAGTACCGATACTGATAGTGTCATCATTGTTTTGAATGATATGGGTTTTAACGTCAGACATGGATACTCCTATAAATAAGAAAGCCGAGCTACCCCGAAGGATAGCCCGACAATATAGACTAGCTATTAAGAAGCATTCAGATCGCGAATTGCGCCTGAAGCCGCTTCGTTCTTAGAGGTTAGAGTGTACTCAACCAATAGTTGCTTAGACTCAAAGTCACCTGTTACAGCTAGGTCTTTAGTCTGGAAGTCACGGTACGTATCAACAGACCACATATCAGGCTGAAGAACTAACAACGTGTCAGTAAGCATTAAGCGGTTAGGTACAACATTTAACTCACCATAGTCAGAAACATAAACATCAACAGCGTTGATAAACTTCTTAGCTTCAGCATCAGTAAACTTACGAGATGTAGCTGTGTTGCCAGTGAAGCCAGTGATCTTTGACTTCTGGAAAGCACCACACATAATCATAGATGGGTTACCACCAGATGTCCAAACATCTTCAATTACTTCGTTTAGAAGAGTGTCAGTAAGATCGCGAGCAGTACCTGCAACTGCAATGTCAGTACCATTACCTGTAGGAGCAGATGTGTCAGGGTCAGTACCTGCGGCCGCGCCCATTAAACAGTTAGTACCGATCCAAGAAGTAACAGAGCCAAGTTCACGAGCAGTACCTGCCGAACCTACGACTTGTGCTTTATCAGTACCTACTAGAGTCTTCTCCATGTCACGCTTGAGTTCCATACCTTTCTTAGCAAGTTGATATGCCATTTGACTAGCACGACCCGCATCATCAGCTACTTCGTTAGAACCCGATACGCTTACAGTTTTAGAAGCAATCTGAGTGTAGTTACCAACACGAGTAGTAGCAACACTTTCTGCGGCAGGAGCGGCGGCGGCTTCAGCTACCTTGTTATCAGTAGCGGCAGTTAGATCATCAGTTTGCCATTCATGATAAGTACCAGAAGCAGAGCCTTTGCCTACGTTAGACATGAAAGGAGTGTCGGTTGGTGCAATGTTGTAGATGATATCTGCTAAGTCTTCGCGGATACCTACAGTTCCATAAGTTTCAAAAGTTGGATTAGCCATTATAATATTCCTTTAAATAAGATTAAGAAGACAGTGATAGAAGGGCTTGTGCCGCATCATTCACTGAACCAGAGCGTTTTAGCTTTTGCCGTTGTTCCTTAACTGCGCGAGCTTTACGTGTTTGTGCAGTAGCAGGTGAGGACGCTTTTACTTTCTTCTTAACAACAGGTTGTCTTTTCTTCTTGACGGTTGCCTTCTTGCTAACAAGTTCATCGTATAAACGTGCCTTATTCATTACTGCGATATCACGTGCTGACATAACATTATTAAGAGTCTCGTCATCATAACCTTGACCTCTTGCATATTCTACGACAGACTTTTGGAAATCAGGAGAAAGCCACTCAGGAATAAGTTCCTTAAGCTTCTCTTGTTCTCTCGCTACTACCTTAGCACGTTCCTCTTGCTTTTCTTTCTCAGCTTGTGCCTTAGCTTGTTGAAAGCCTGTAATATTATTACGTAAGCCTTCTTCAATATCTTGAACACGTAACTGCTGTTTAACATAAGCAACAGGGTCGTTCTCTTTATCGATAGTAGTTAACAGTTCTTTAGCCTTACTAACCTCCGCTAGTTGTTGCGTAGCGGCTAGTTCCATAAGTTGCAGATACTGTTGTCTCTCAGCGTTTAGGTTAGTCTTTAGGTTATCAATATCCTTAGATTCTTCCTGTAGCTTCTGGACACGCTTGGTGTAATTCTGCTCTAGTTGATATCCTTTCTTTAACTCTTCGAGGTTGACTTCGTACTCTTCACCATCTACCTTAACCGTGTGAAAATCACTTTCGTTAGTCATCTCTTGAGTTTCAGACTCTTCTTCTACTTCGTCAGAATCCCCCACTTCAACGTCACCTTCGTCTTCTTCCGTTTCGACTTCGGTATCTTCCTCTGCTTCAGCTTCGACTTCCTCGTCTACTTCTTCAGCAGTGACCTCTTGAGTTTCCTCTTCGAGGGTTTCTTGCTCTAGCTCTTCTTCTTTCACTTGCTCCGTTACAGAGGGATTCAAAAGTTGGGCTACTGCGTTATCTAAACTTTCGTTGTTAGTGACATCCATTACGGGTAGTCTCCTATATGTTATCTATGTATATATTATACCATACTTTAAAGTAAATGTAAAGCTTTATTTTACTTTTTGTTGATATTCGTAGTTTGTTACATATCCTTCTATTACATCTTCAACCATTCCTACGGCTTTCTGTACGTACCATAGCTCATCGCGTTCGTCAATTTCATCTGACTTAGCCCAAGCTATCGAGATGTCTCGTTGTATTTCCGAGATAGCCTCTGTTAAGAGACCACCTCGTAGAAGCTCACGCGCTACCTGTGCCTTTCTTTCATCGTCCATTACTCACCACTCATTCTTAGTTTACTGTCACCGATACCTACTGGTCGTTTTTGTTGAGCTTCAAGTCCAAGTTCTGCCGCTTCTTTCTTCTTCATCCATTCAAACTTCTCACGCTCAAACTTCATGTTCTCTAGTTTAAGCTGTAGTTCTGTCTGCTTCATTTGAGCCTCTGCTTGCTGTGCCTGAGCCTGTACTTGTTTCAACTGAGCATCAGCCATATCTTTCTGTGACTCACCCTGTGCCGCAATCATGTCAGGACTTGGTTGTGGCTCTGGTGGTTTAACATCAGCAGGGTCTCCAATAAACTGAGCCGCGTTTCTATAACCTGCATTCTTAATAAACTCAGTGGCTAACTTATGTACATGCTGTGGTTGTATCAGATAACCAAACTGTGTATTACCAATACCAGTGAGCATTGTAGATATATTGTTCAAGTGCATTAACTGCTGATCTTTATTCTGATTACCTAGACCTACAGTCACTGCCATATCATAACGATCTTTCCAATCATAAGGAGCGACAGGCGTGTAGCGACCACGTAGCTTAACAATATCTACTTCAGAGCTATTAGTACGAGCTAAACGATATAGCTGTAGGAAGAGTTCTTTAACACCTGTCTCTGCAAAGATACGAGCGATAAGTTGTATCTTTTCCTGTGCCGCTGTCATTACTTGGTTAACAGCAGTTGCCGCTGTGTTAGACGTAAGAGCAGAAGCATCTAACCCCTGTGTCATTCTAGATACGCCCGCACGATCCTCTCGTTCCTTTTCTAGCTCGTTTAGGAAGGGGAAGGTAGCCTGACCTAGCTGTGGCACTGGAAGCTGTCTAACAGCACCCTGTACCTTCTCACGGACAATACCACCAATGCGGTTGTCGATAAGGTCTTGTAGGTTTACTTGGTTTTCTACTGCGGCATATCTACCTGCATTAGATAGTGCTAGGTTATCAAGCGTGTGTCTCCACATCTTACTTCTGATTTCTTGAATGTCTTTTACAAGATCAGCAATACTAACACCAGTGAACTTATGTGGCATCATAATAGGAGATAGATTGATAACAGGAATAGTACCTACTTCTTCTTTCTCAAGTACAGTGTTACCTACCATGTGTACTTCAAAGAGTTTCATCTTCTCGTCTTTTTCATCAAAAGCTTTAACCCAAGCCTTGACATATTCAACCATTGTGTTATTGCCGAAGTCAGCAGTTTCATCTACATCACCAAATCTAGAATCTTCTACTTGGTTCTTAATTAGACTTGATCCGTGTCCTTCTGAGATATCCTCACGGTTAAAGCCATAGTCGATGAGTGATCCAATACTAACGTCTTGCACCCTTGCAACAAAGTCTGAATCTTGGATACTCTTGCTTCTCGCCTTAATCCTAAACTCAGAGGATGGGATGTTGTCAACGACTGGACGACCGCGATAGTTGTCACGGCGAACAGTAACATCATAGAGATTCGGGTCTTCTTCATTAACTTCCTTGTTGACAATTTCTAAACTCTCATCTTCTACTAATGCATCTACTTCAATCTCTTCAATGGCTACAAAGTTCTCAATATCACATAGCTCATCCTGTGTCCAGTTTACTTCTACTAATCCGTTCTTCATTAGCAGAGCATCTTTGAACCATGTATATAATACGTTAAAGCCATCACATCGTTTATCAAATACATAGTTTAAATAGTCTGTAGCCTGTTGTGCCGCTTTCTCATCCTCTGCACCTGTAGGCTCAAACTCGACAAAGGTATCACCTGAAGCGAATATCTTCATCAAGGAAGGCATGATACCCTCGATAGTTTTCAATGTATCTCTCGTGACAACAGAAGAGAATCCTTCTTCCTCATCTCCGAAGGGCTGACCATAGTAATAGTCAAGAGCCTCTGCCTGTTGATCTGCAAGGTCACCGTTAGACCATGAGTCGGCAGATGCTAGTTCTCTACCTACAATCTCTGATAGGTCTTCGTTTGTGATAGCTTTATCCATTTATACGTTACTCCAGTTTTTAATAGGGAGAGACTGATCACCATAATCAGCCCAGTTCTGAGTCTTACCTGCTACTGCGAACTGAGCGCACATTACTGCGTATCTAGTCGCACAAATAATATCATCTTTTATAGGTACAATCTTTCCGTCTTTTCTATGGTACGATCTAAACTCTTTAAACCATTCTTCTAAATGTCCAAACACTTTAAACGTACCTGTCTCCATACGCTGTAGCATTTCCATAATAGAAGGTTCTACAAAGTTGTTTCCTTTACCTGTGTCTCCAGAAGCTTTAGGGTTACGCGCCCAATCGTGCAACATGTTGACACCTTGATCTCGATACTGTGAAGCAAGGCTCACTCCGCTTCCCTTATCACTCTGTAAGCCATCTTTAGGCCAAGCCACTGGTATCCATTGGGGTCTCTGTTTAATCGCCGCAGAATGGATTATAGCGGTCTCCTGACGGCTTGCGTAGACATCATAGACATAATAAGTATCACTCTCCTCATCTATAGCTATCCAAGCTACAGCAGTGGGGTGATCATAACCAAAGTCTAACCCTGCAATTCTTTTCCAGTGATCTGGTATTTCAAACGGATCAACGATCAAGTTGTCCTCAGAGACAGGGAATACAAGACCAGAACCAAATACAGGAATACCTTGACTACGTAGCTTCCGTTCGTGCGGAGGATACTGTGCCAATAGCTGTTCTTTAGTGTCTTCGTCTAGGTGAGGAGCATCGTCCCACGTAGCTTGTATTAGTCTCTGTCCTGCTTTAATGTCATTCATGAATTGGTTTACAACAGGAGTCATACCGTCCTCTGGTGTAAACGTCATCATTACATATCCGTTAGTTGCTACGGTACGTGTAATACACTGCGTGTAGATGTTAGATGGTGGTTGCTCATCAAGCCAGATCCAATCAACTGGTCTGCCATAGAACTTCTCTTCACCCATCTCGTAAGACTTAAAGCCAATACGAGACCATCCATCAGGGTTACCATTCTTATCATGATGTTGAACCATGACACTATCATAGGTATTACCTGTAGCACCTCTACGTCTGGTCTTCTCTCCAATCATGGAAAGATTAACCATACCTGTACCCCAATCGCTTTCACTCTCAGCGAGACCAAACAGTTCTGTCTGTAGGATATCTCTGGTGGTATCATTAGATACACCTGCCGCCCAACAGTAGATAGGCTTATCAAATCTATTACCTTCCCACCAATCAGGATAGATACCTGTTAAGTGACACGCTGTAATATAAGCACCGCTAGTAGACTTACCAATCTGGTTAGCACACATTGCCAACACCTGATGAGCATCTGTAGTAGAGTTAGCTAAACCTTGTTGCCATTCGTATAAGTTGAAATGGTCTTTCTTGTTAAACTTAACTCTTTCTTTCTGCTCTCGTAATAACTCTAGTAGTCTCTTCTGTTGTTCTTTAGGAAGCTTTGCTATCTGCTCAGGCTCTAGATGCATTCTTCTTCACTGTCTTCTTAGGTGTATTAGCTCTTACTAATTCAGCTTCAGACAAAGTTAAAGCCGCTGTTAATCTTGAGATGAGTAGTCTTTGTTCTTCAACTTCCTGTTGTAAGTCATCGAAGTTAGGTCTGTTAAATGGTAGTTTCATGTTCTCGCCTTATGGTAGAGAGTTAAAGTTCTTCTGCTTCCACATCTATAGTGGGCTTACCTAAGATTGCTAGAAGCTCCTTCTGTAGTTCATCATCCTTTAAGTCCTTAGCTTCCTTGTCTGTTACAACCATCTCCATAGGCTTATCATAACCTGCTCTATAGAGAATGTCCTGCTGTGCCTTTAGCCTTATAGACTCTTGCTTTGCTGTCTGAGCTAATTCAATAATACCTGTTAACGCCATAGGGACATGAGCACCTATACGTTCTTTAACCATAGACTCAACAAGTCTCCAGTTGTCACGTAAGCGAGACATTGCTGTCCCTGCACTGTTCGGAGAATAACCTGCTTGAACCCACGACCCACGAGCATCTCCAGATTCTACGTACCTCGCGACAAACTGAAGGAACTGCTCATTGACATTGTACTCGTCAGGGTCACTCTTCTTTAAGAGCTTAACACGCTTACGCATATCTTTGTCTTGTTCTGTCATCTGTTACCTCTACCATTACTGTCGTTACATGCGCTATGTAGTCGTTACATGCACGACATGGTATATAATAATTATAGTCGATGTGAATAATCAATAAGGTTACTGAATGTAAACATCAGTTAATTGCCTCTTCACTTTGTTGTCTATATAGTATATTATAGCATACTTTGAAGTAAATGTCAATCATTATTTGTGAACAGCTACATGGAAGTTTCAAATCCTCGCCAGAGAGAGTAACCAACCTTCCCCCTAGATCGTCTGTGTAGCAATAAGGGGGTGGGGGTGTCTATGCCGATCTCTAACGTGACCGAAACAGCGTGACCAGTCACGACTATACAGTCACTATAAAGTTTGCAATGGCTATGTGTGTGTGATAGATGAGCGTTGAATAGCCTATATGCATATCTAGTATAACTAGCAAGCAAGCTATATCTATTTGTTATATCAATATATTTCAATGCTACTACCTACTACGTCTTCACCTACTACCATATCACCACCAATAAGGCAAATTAAAACGTGACCCGATTAGGTGTTTTGGTCTTCACTTAATTATAACTTAGTTATAAAAAAGCTTGCATTTAATAACCAAGTCTATATTATAGGTAACAGGTCGAGAGGCAATCCCCTCTTTAACTAAATGAGAATGATTATCAACTAAACTTAAGGTATATATTATGAATACATTAAACATGAAAAACGCTCAGGCACTAGCAATTGAATATGTAACGGCTCAGGGAATTAAAGATTCAGTAACAGATAGATTAATCTCAGCGTATACCGCCCATGTAGATGGCGATAAGAAAGCAACCAAATTCATTGTAACGTTTTGGGGTTGTGTTGCTAGTCGAGACAAGAAAGCAACCGCTAGTCTCCGAACAATGTTTAACAGAATCAGCAAGCGAATCAATAAAGAAAAAGGTATCAGCGAAAAAGCATGCACTGTTAAGAATGGCGAAATTGTTGAAGTAACTCCGAGAGTTAAGAAAGGCGCGGCTGGTGGTGGTGATGGCGGTGACGGCGGTGAGAGTGCTAACGCTGAACCAGTTAAGGACGAAGCAAGCGCACCTAGATACAGTGTAGCTTTCCAAGAGTTAACTAGAATGTTGAAGCGTGAAAAGGACGAGAAAAAGCGTGAAGCTCTTGAGGTGGCATTGACTCTACTAGCACCAAAGTGCTAAGATTAATAACAGCTGAGCAAGGACGCTTTAAGCTGTTATAACTGAGTTATAAGGATTAATATTTATAACTGAGTTATAACAATTTAAATTAAAATGGAATAAAATCGGGTTTCGATTGTTTACTAGGTACAGACAACAAATTAATGGTGAATAAACAGTGAATATTAAAACAGTAGAAAAATGGTTAGGTAAGCGGAGACTGGATAAAGTAAAGAATATATTTATTGATGAATGGTTTGATGATGGCATAGGCATTGAGATATGGCTCAAAGAGGGCTATACTGTAAGCGGTTATTATCATACTACCATTCAATATATCAAACAAGATGATGAAACTTGGCAGGATATAAAAAAGCTAATATTATATGAATTTAACTTAATTGTGGAGGTGTAACATGGCAGGATTTATATTGTACGAGGGCGATAGTCTATTGACTGGTGAGCCTATAGTAGTGGTTGCAACAATGGGTGGGAATAATCCCAAAACTGATAACGATTTTAAATCAATGGTACAGACTTGGATAATGTTGCGCGATACACCACCGCATGAGGCTGTCAAATCAGGCAATGATGAGGGTGTTTGCGGTAACTGTATTCAACGTCCGAGCGTAGGCGGTGCTTGCTATGTTAAGACTTTCCAAGCACCTCTGTCGATATGGCGCGCGTATAAGCGGGGGAATTATAACTCAGTTATAAATCTAGAGAATCTACGCGGTGCTGAATTACGACTGGGTAGCTATGGCGATCCGTCAGCAGTGCCGTTCGATATATGGCGCAATCTGATTGACAAGGTACAGCCTAGACTAATGACGGGTTATACGCACCAAATGTCGCATAAAGCATTCGATAAGCGCATGGCTGAGGTCTGTATGATCAGTGCTGATACGCCCAAGGTCGCGCTTAAGGCTCATGCTCAGGGATTCCGTACCTTTAGAATGACTACGGATACAGAACAGCTATTGCCGAATGAGATTATATGCCCCAATGATACCGATGGCGTGAAGTGTATTGATTGTGGGTTGTGTGATGGTGCAGGTGACAAGCCTAATATTGCTATACTGGCGCATGGTGCGCTTGCAAAACGATACAATGAGAAGTATGAAAAGATCAATGTAATTAATTTATAACTGAGTTATAAGGAGTAATACGATGAAAAACAATGATGATAAATGGGAGTTGATAATTCTATCGGGTCTGATATTATTATCAGTGATGGTGGTATCATATAGAACAGGAGCGATGTTGTTATGATGTATTCAGTATGGGTGGGTGGCGTTGAAGTTGGCGCGC
>Ga0209603_1003091_pt1 | contig 14630 bp, 24 predicted proteins | sample COGITO_mtgs_1206_FD_184812 | JGI IMG/M metagenome (GOLD analysis project Ga0209603, IMG submission 184812) | Pelagic marine microbial communities from North Sea - COGITO_mtgs_120607 (SPAdes) (version 2) | ecosystem: Environmental > Aquatic > Marine > Epipelagic ... | reverse complement strand
CTTTATTCCAAGTATCAAGAGCATCTTTGTCTAAATGTGGATTAGCAGGATTTGATTTTTTAAAAGGTATTACATCACCTTCGTCTACAGATCCACCGAGTGCTTTGTCAAGTAGTTGTACTGCTGCCTTTGCACCATTTCCGTACATAAGTTTAGCAGCATTTAGTTTATCTTCGTCGCTCATTTCCGGCCATGTAGCACGTAACTCGCTAGCACTTTTGATCTGCATGCCACTAAAGTCAAAGTTAATAGTAGGACCGTAGGCCATATAGCCCATCTCGTCTGCTGTGTTTAGATCTTTACCTGTGTAAGTACGCAAGTAACCTGGCTCACCATTCTTTTTAGTTTGGTCTGGTAACGGCTGTTCGTTTTTATCTTTTTGACTGCGTACAAATACTAGTGCTGTATCTGAATCTACAATATCTTTGTAGCTCATTGCGTTAAAAGGCGATTTAACTTGAATAAAGTTATTCTCAGGAACACCTGCCATTGCAGCTAATTTCTTTTTTACATCAAATGGAAAAGGTCTTGCTGCTGTGTCGTTTGTTGCTGCTACATATACGTTAGACTGACCAAATGTTTTTACAGCCCAGTCGTATAGACTTTTGTGCCCAGGATGAAATGGGTGAAACCCTCCTGGCATTACTGCTACTATACGTCTTGCTTTTGCTTCGAACAGTTCTCTTAATAGCATTAGTATGATCCATTACGTATCTGTGTCATCTCTTCTGAATATAATTTATTAATAAGAACCTTTTTTTCTTCTGCATTCAAAAGAGTTTCTGGGCGTTTATTAATATTAAATTTTTTACAGTAGTTATGTGATGCTTTATCTATCATAGGACCTAATTCTTTTACCGGATCAAAATTAGAACCTTTTGCCTTCATTTTTTGAATAGCAGGAAAAAAGTTCTTACGATAAAACATAGGATCGTTACGTACAAATACAGCCATATCATCAACTATATCGTATGGTAGACTAGCATCATCTATTGGTTTATTATAAAATTCTCTAATCATTACCATTTTCTGCAACTCCAATATCTTGCTTTTGTTCTCGGTCCAGGATTGTCACAGTTGTGTCTTGCTCTAAATGAACGTCTTGCCGCTGGATTGTTTTTACGAATCTTCATTGACTTACCTTTAACACTGCTACCGCCGTGTCCAAAGTTTACTTTTTTAACATTACCTGTCTTAGGATCTTTGACATATACTTTAAACTTTTTAACGTCACCTTGCATAGGCTTGCCAAGTTTAACTTTACGTCCTTGGTACTCTGCTTCGTCTATCGGATCATCGTCATCGTTGTACCACATAACACCGTATTGTTCATAAAACTCGTCATCATCTTCATATGTTTCTTCATCTTCGTCTATTTCACCATCTGCTGAAATTTCGATGTCAAAGTCGTCGTATCCTTGCTCGAACATATAATTTGCCAAACGTTCTGCATATGTGTCTGCTTCAATTTCATCAAGTTCTCTTTGCAAAGGTATTTGAAATACACTTGCACCTTGTTCTGTTTCGAGTAGTTCGTTACCTGGAAAGATAGATTCATCTAAACTTTCATTTATGTTGTTGTCTTTTTCAAAGACTACTCTTACAAAATGTTCCATTGCATATCCTTTAATGATTTAATAAAATACTATTTACAGTACCATCAGTCCAGCTACTTACTACTACTCTAACCCAAACAAAATTTCCTGTAAGATTTTTTAGATGAGATCCTGTTGCTATTGGACCGTCGTTAGCAAATCCGATAGTTTCGTGTTCGGTATCGTCTAATGTAAACCAATCATCTTCAGCAGGATCAACAGCAAGTGTTGCTTGCATTTTGATCTTGCCTTGGAACCCAGTTATATTGTACTGAACAGTATGAAAACCGTCACTACGTCCGTAGTAACCGTCGCCTTTAAACTTTTCACCTGTTACAGACTCTGAGGTACTGTCTCCTGGGTGTGTTTGATTTGATAATATTATTTCACTTTGTGCCATACAACTATTTATCAATTATTGTATTACAAACTAATTCTTCGATACGACTGATATTACCTATAATCATTAGATTTAATAATGATAAAACTTTAGAATTTTTTACATACAAATAATTATTAAATGCATATCCTTCTTTAATATTTTGTAATGCCTTTTTGCCACATTTTACTAGTTTAGGATTAGCATCAATCCAGTTTCCAAAACCAGGATCAATACGTTTGTAATTTAAAGATACTTTATATATAAATTCTGGTTCGTGATCAACAATTAATATTTTTTTCCGTTGTGTTAATAATTCAATATTCTCTTGTTTTGGCTCCCAAAAAGAAATCATTTTTTCTTCGACTTCATTTGCAATTTTTAATAAAAATTCTTTATCATTACTATATATTATAATAGTATGCCAACTATTAACTCTAAGTTTATAATTATCTGCTTCTAATAAATTATTATAAATTATTTTTGCATCAAAAAAATCTTGATCTGATACAGGAACTTGTGCTCTGTATACTGTTCTATATAATGGTAAACCTTTTTGAATACGTTCGTATGCTTCGTCTAACGCAGCCTTTGCAGAAAGCAGCCGTCCTTTTTGAAACTCAGTTCTAAAGAACGGCGCAAAAGCATTTGTTAGATCTAACTTATACAAATATTGAGCATAATGTAACTTATTTGTTTCAAATATTTTCATTTTCTACAATATCTTTTGTAGTAGTAGTAAGTTTTATCTCATCTGATTCTATATTAATAGTTACTGTACCACCATCTTTTAAATTACCAAATAGCATCTCACGTGATAATGGACGTTTAATATCTTTATCAATTACACGCTGTAAAGGACGAGCGCCCATCTTTTTATCAAAGCCTTTTTCTACTAACCAGTCAAGTGTTTCATCAGTAACATTGATTATAATTTCTTTGTCCTGCACCATTTCCTTTAATTCAACAAGAAACTTGCCAACAATCTTCATCATTACTTCTTTTGTTAAGCTTGCAAATGTTATAGTACCGTCGAGTCTGTTACGGAATTCTGGAGCAAAAAACTTCTTTAGTTCCTTGTCTTCGTAATCGTTTTCCATTGTTTCACCAAATCCAATAGTATTCTTTTCAGCTTGTTTAGCACCTAAGTTTGTTGTTAATATTAAAATACAGTTACGTGCATCTGCTTCTTTACCATTACTACCAGTTATAATACCGTTATCCATAATTTGTAATAAGATTTGCGATACGTCAGGGTGCGCTTTTTCAATCTCGTCGAGCAGTAGTACACAGTTAGGATTTTCTTGTAACTTTTCAATAAGTTGACCACTTGTATCTTCATGACCTACGTAACCGGGAGGTGATCCAATTAGTTTTGCAACACTATGTTTTTCTTGATACTCACTCATATCAAATCGTACAAGTTTTACACCTAGTGCTTTTGATAAAGATTTTGCTGTTTCTGTTTTACCAGTGCCAGTTGGACCCATAAATACAAAACTACCTACCGGTTTATCATCTGGTTTTAGTCCTGCTTGTGCAACTAGAATTTTATCTACAATACTTTCTATAGCTTCGTCTTGACCATAAACAGATTGTTTCATATTTTTTTCTAGATTTGCTAGATTTTCTGTTTCACGTTCGGCAACTTGCTCTTCTGGTAAGTTAAGCATTTTAGCAAGTTCAAACTGAATTTCTTTTTCGTCTATAATTTTATTTTCAAACTGATCATTTACTTTAAATCTAGAACATGCAACGTCAATTAAGTCAATTGCTTTATCAGGCAATTTTTTATCTGTTTGATATTTTATACTCAATTTAACTGCTGCATCTATAGCAGATTCTGTAATTTCTGTACCGTGGTATTCTTCGTAATATTTCTTAATACCTCTTAAGATTTCAATTGTGTTTTCTTTAGAAGGTTCACCAATTACAACACGTTGGAATCGACGCATCAGCGCACGATCTTTTTCAAAGTATTTACGATATTCTTCCCAAGTAGTCGAAGCAACAACTTTTAAGTCACCTTTAGTAAGTGCAGGCTTTAGCATATTAGCAAGATCATTCGAATCTTTGCCACCACCGGCACCAGCGCCGTTCATCATATGTGCTTCGTCTACAAACATAATGGTTTTGCCTTGTTTTGTTAAGGCAGTAAGTACTAACTTAAAACGTTCTTCGAAGTCGCCTCTATATTTTGAACCTGCTAACATAGCACCAATGTCTAAATTATATACTTTATATTCTTTAAGAAAACTAGGAACATTTTCGTTAACAATGTTAAAAGCAAGTCCTTCTGCAATAGCAGTCTTACCAACACCCGGATCACCCACCATTAGTACATTGTTTTTAGCACGGCGCCCTAATGCAAGTGCTAATTTTTCTAGCTCTTCTGAACGTCCAATAATAGGATCAACCTTACCTTTTACAACTTCACTATTAAGATCAGTTGTAAATTTTGCTAGAGCACGTTTTGCATCTTGAGAGATTTCTTCTTCTTCTAAATGAATTTCTTGTAATTCATTTTTCACATACTCTGCAAAGTTTTCTTTATTAATTCCTGCTTTCTCTGCAAAATAAACAGAAGGACTTTTCTTTTCGTTAAGCAAACTTAACAGTACATCTGCAAGATGTATTTCGGCTCTGCCGTTAAACAATGTTTGAGTAAAGGCACGGTTAAGAACACGTTCTACAGTCGATGTTTTCTTTGGCTTGAACTTTTTTGCATCAATTTTTAGTTCTTCGCACCCGTTCTTCAAGTGATGTTCTAGATTACTTTTTAAGTAATCAACATCTACTCTAACACTTTTCAATAAATTAACAAAGTTTTCTTCACAAAGCATTGCAAATAACAAGTGTTCTAGAGTTACGTATTCATGTTTTAATTTACGTGCATCTTGAACTGCTTTTTCAAAAACCAGTTGTAAATCTTTTGACGGTTCCACCATATTATAATAATTCCTTTATTGTAGTTTTTCTAAGTTTTTTCTTTGCCATATTGAGTTTTAATTTACTAATTCTGTCTGTAAATTCAATCCCTTGTAAGTGATCATATTCATGTAAAAAACAACGTGCATCGATATCGTATAATTCATTATTACATTCTTTTCCAGAAATGTCAAGATATTTTATTCGAATTCCTCTCGATCTTTTAATATTTAAAAATAAATTTGGATGACTTAAACAGCCTTCTTTTTCTGAAATTATATTTACTGCTACAGCTTCTATTTCAGGATTTATTACTGTTATTGGTTTTTTATCATCTGTGAGATATGTCTTCATTACAAATATTTGCGCATCAATTCCTACTTGATTAGCACTTAGACCTATGCCATTATTTGACTGCATTACATCAAACATCTCTTTTGATATGTTTTCAGCATCTAAGTTATCAAAATCAAACTTATTTACTTTTCTTTGTAACCACTCGTTAGGTGATAGAATCAATTTCATTTTTTATATCCTTAATTTTATTTAAAATTGTTTGATCTTTTATTTTAGGTATAACGCAATTTAATTTTATGTATATATTGCCTCTTTTAGTTGTTCTTACATCCGGAATACCATATCCTTTAATACTCATTACTACTCCTGACGCTGTTCCTTCTGGTACTGTTATTCTTACACTTTTACTTTCTGGCGTTCTTATATCTAATTCACCACCTAATATTAAATCAAATGCACTAACACTTCGAGATGTATGTAAATCATTACCGTCACGAGTCCAGTATCTGCTTTTTTGTATTTTAATTTTTACATAAAGATCTCCTCTTGGAAATCTTCTATCTCTATTATCGCCTAATCCTTCATATTTTACTGTATCACCGTCTGTAGCACCAGCTGGTATAGCAATGTCAACAGTTGCTTGTTCACCACTTGATAATTTATAAGCAATTATAACATTTTTACCTGTAAAAACTTCGGATAAATTTAAATTAGCAAATGCAGTTATATCATCATTTCGAGGCTGCCGAGGAGCCCTTCCTCTATTAAACATTTGACTGAATATATCTTGAAAATCTTGTTGTTGATTAAAATTATTGCTATTGAGATTTGGTTGCGGAGTATCATACATACTACGTTTATTAGGATCTTTTAACGTATCATATGCTTCATTAATTTTTTTGAACTTTGTATCATCACCGTTATTACGATCAGGATGAGTCTGCATCGCAAGTTTTCTATAAGCTTTTTTTATATCATCTTGCGATGCATTTTTAGGTACACCAAGTGTTTTATAATAGTTCATGTAATTACTTATCGCATAAACTATTATGTTTTGTTAGTAATGATTACTTTTTCTTAGTATATGCTTGCGCACCAAAGAACGCTGCAACAATACCAGCAACAGCAACAAAGTATGTCGGCGCCATTGATCCTAGTGTTTTTTGTGCTTCATTTAGTCCTGCTAAACTTGCACATACTACAGCAAACGGATATAGTAGTAACCCAAATAGTGCAAACCAAGTCATCTTACGTTGTGCATCACGCATAGCGTCAGCATCTTCTAATGCCTTGCGTCTAAATTCAAGTTCCATTTGTTTTTCTTCAGCATCGATATGTCCGTCACCGTTTATATCTGCAGGGTGATAATTACTTGCAGGTTGTGGCGCTGGTGCTACTGCAACTGGTGCCGGCACTGCCGCAGGTGCTGATGTAGTATTTGTTTTTGTTGAAGCAACTGGTGCAGATTTTCCTGCGCCGCCCTTACTTTTTAGTTCCTCAGGTTTTTTCCTCGGCATTTTTCCCTCCTAATACTTTTATTTTAATGATATATTTTTTCTTAGCCCGTTTAATTTTTTAACAATACCTTTGAGATGATTAACTGGTTTAGCATCTCCTTTTTTTACTGGATATACTTTTGTTGTTTTAATTTTTCTTGCCATTTTTCTTTTCCAATTTTGCTAATCTATCCTCAATACTATCAATTTTTGCTGTAATTTTCGGATATTTTTTACGCCATGCGTCTTCTGGTTGTTCGAGCCATGTAAGACCCCAACGCTCAACAAGATAGTCTACGGCTAAGTCAAACTTAGCATATCCCCATAATCCTATTCTTGTTGTGCTTAAATATGCTAGTGCAACAGCACCTAAAATGCTGCCTGCTATACTAGTATAAATCCATGTGCGATCGCCCGCCATGTTTTGAATCATTTCCCACATATTGTACCCTTGTTACTATATGTGTATTTATTCGTTTACAACAGCATTATCCATTGCTTGTTCTGCTTGTTCGTAATAGCCTTCATATGCTGCAATAATAGCTTGCTGTTGTTGTACTAATGCTCTAATGTCACTAAAGTTTAATCCTAAGTCACCGTAGCCGTCGCCACTTAATCCGTATATAGCGAACGACTTTCCACTTGCTGCAAGTCTTGCTATTACAGCATCAACATTTGCTTCGTTGATAACAATCCACTCTAGTTTGCGCATGTTTAGTTCGTCAACAGGAGGCAGAGTTAGTGTAGGTTTTTCAATAGGTTTAGAACTTACTTCAATTATCTGTGGTTTGGTTGAGCAAGCCGCGAGACTTATAAGTATCGTAAAACCAAGGACACTCTTTGTTAAAAGCGATGCCATTTGATGCGTTCCTTTCCTTCTCATTTAATTCTGCCCCTGATAGAAGTTCAAAACATCTACCTGCATTTTCTGTGCCTCTATTTACTGCACGTTCAATACCTTCGGCATTTGCTATTGCTGCTGCTGTTAAATCAATTTGTTGTAGTTTGTCTGCTAGTGCTTGATTCTGTCTGCGTATGCTTGCATATGCATCATTCAATCTAGTATTTTCTGCTTGGGCACTAGCATAACTTGTTTGCAAACTTTCCAATGCTGCTTCGTTTGTTTCTACTGCTATTTCTAGTTTGGCATTATTATCTTGCAGGATAGCCATACGAGCTTGAGTATCAGTATAATACCAATAACCTATGCCTCCCATAACCATTATTACTATTAGTAGTATTCCTGCAAGTCTCACATTATTCTCCGAACATTTCTACAAGTGGAGGACCAAAACTACTTGCTGCCCATCCTACTGCTAACATTGCTACAATGCCTACAAACAACCATTTCATTTTAAAGTCATCTACTGCCATTTTTATAGCAATTAATTCGTTGCCTAAAATACGTAATTGTATTTCCATTTTGCCTTTGTCATCAACTGGCTGTTCAGACATTAATCTTCTCCAAACAACATAGCAAGTGAGTTAGGACCCATTACACCGTCCGGTGTTAGTCCATTTTCTTCTTGCCATGCTTTAACGTGTGCTTCTGTACCTCTACCAAAGATACCATCTGCACCGATTTCTAATTCTTCTTGTACTGCACGTACTGTTGGACCACGTGATCCTACACGCACAGTTTCATAAACCATTTTACTAGGTTCCCAATGTCCGCCTAATACTTCCATAGCATGTTCGTAATGCTTCTTACGATCTTCTAGACCTATGTAGCCGCCGTTAATGCGCTTTGTAGCACCCTTTATATCACGACTGTCACAGTATTTGTTTAGATTGTTTGTATCCCAAAACCAGCATGCTGAGTCTAGTGCGCCTTTCTTAGTGCGTACATATTCTACTGCTTCTTCTGGGGACAGTTCGACTTCTTCGCCGAATTTTGTATAATTGTATCTACCTGTAAGTTGTAGAATGCCACCGCCCCTGAATCTCCAACCATCTCCGGAATCGGTATCGCCATTGTCCATTCTATTTGCGTAAATAACATTTGCAATTTTACGAGGCTGTCTATGATAATCTTGCGCATCTCTACCTGCCCTTTCGAAATATTTCGGAAAAATTGCATTAAGTGCTTTTGCACTATAGTTTAAATTTTCGCTTAGTACTTTAAAGTTATTAGACTCATGTCCGCATTGTGCAATAAACATTGCTACACGTTCTGGTGTATCTACTTCCCATAATGGTAGTATTTCGCACATTGCATCATACCAATCTTCTGCTTCTTCGTTTCCGCGAAGCATTTCGATTACCATTTCTTCTGTAAATTCAAATTCAAAATCTTCTAGTGCCATTTATTCACTTCCTTCTTGACATTTGGTATGTTTAAGATAATATTCTTTCTACGACTAATGTACTACCTTGATTTTCAAAGGTTAGCTTGTTACCATATTTAGTAATGTTGTAGTCACCAATATACTTAGAAAGAAAAATAATTTCTGCAAAGTCATTAGCATTAAATGATTCATTTATTGAATCAAGAGTTTTTTGGGTAGGTCCAAAATCTATATATTTAAATGCAACAGGATCAGCATATGCTTTTTTAATTACTATTATATCGTCTTCCATATATACATTTTCTACAAAACTTTTGCTAAAAAAGTTTTTATAATTGTCTAAATTTGATTCATTTACTTTAAGTCCGTAGTCGTCTGGTTTTAATGGGATTGTTTCTTCTAAGCTTTCTTGTGTAAGATCTGTACTTTTCCAGTTTTTATAGTATCTATATTTTAGATTATCTAAGTCAGAAAGTTTTTTAACCCCGTCAGCTAATTCTATTATTTGTTCGGGTGCATTCTTATCTCTTTCCATCTCAACAAAGACTTTAAATGTACCATCGCTTTGTTCACCAGGTGTCATATCTGCGTCAAGAACAAAATTATAACCTTTTTCTATAAAATCTCTAAGATCTTTTGCAGCATTATTTTCACGTACACTAAAACTTAAAGTTATTATTTCTTCGTCAGATCCCATTTTTGATTTAAAACTATCTATTTCTAAAATATCATAAAGCATATCTTTTAGATCACCTGCTTGTAATGTCATTACACTGCTCCTTCGTTATCTATAGCTACTGCGTCAGCTTGTGATACTTCTTGACTAGGTTCTGGTGTTACTGTAGGTTCTGTATTTTGATCTATCATTTCTTTATAACCAATATACATGTCTGCAATTAATTTTTTAGGCATTTGTATTTCTACAATCCATATAGGATGATTATCTAATTTGCCTTTTTTTGACCCAGGACGTATATCGTCTGGATTACGTATTTTTCTTGGTTTTACTAAACTAGTTTTTTTATAACGCACTTTACAGTCATAATCTAATAACCGTTTTCCTCCCATAGGATCAGGCATTTTATCTCTCGGCCACATAAATGAACATGTAACCCAGTGACGTTCAATATTAGGTCCAGATGCTACTTCACCGTCTTTCCAGTTTTCGTAAACATATAGATCTAACTGATCTAAAACTCTTTCAAAATCTTTTAATACTTGAAATGCGGAGTTATTGTCGTATAAATTTTCAATATTTTGTACTATGTCTAAAACGTCTTGCATGATTAATTTCCTATATTATTATTTATCTGTATTAGTCTGATATTAAAATTTTTCTTTCGTAGCAGATAAATATCAATGTAGGGCAAGTGCTTTACTAAAAGCATAAAAGTCCTACTCCATTTATCCAATAGGAGGACACTTAATGGGTGCAAAGAGAAAGTCTGCAACTAAGCAGAAAAATAATGCAACAAACGTTGTAAACATAAATTCTTTTCAAAAAAAACAACAAGTCAAAATCCTTCCACGTAACAGAAATCAAGAAACCTATGTGTTAGCACTGCTAGACGAAACAAAAGACATAGTCTTTGGCATCGGTCCAGCAGGAACAGGTAAAACTCTGTTGGCTGTACAAGTTGCAGTGAAGAAATTTAAAGAAGGGGCTGTTGACAAGATAATTGTTACGAGACCAGCAGTATCAGTAGACGAAGATTTAGGATTCTTACCAGGAACGCTAGAAGAAAAAATGGCGCCTTGGACGAGACCTATATTTGATGTACTACGTGAATATTTTAACGCTGCTGAGATCACTGGAATGATTGCTGAAGGTATTATAGAGATAGCACCATTAGCATATATGAGGGGCCGAACGTTTAAGAATTCTTTTATTTTAGCAGACGAAATGCAAAATGCAACACCTAATCAAATGAAAATGCTATTAACAAGGCTCGGTGAAAATTCTTGTATGGCAGTAACAGGCGACCTAGCACAAGCAGATAGATTAAATGATAATGGATTAATAGATTTTACAAAATTATTAAGCAAATCCGAATCAGAGTGTATTGATATAGTTAACTTTATTCAAAAGGATATTGAAAGACATAATGCAGTTAAAGAAGTTCTCAAAGTGTATGGAGATGCTTAAACTCTAAAAACATTACGGAGAGGATGTTGATAATTTACGTCCTCTCTTAACAACATCAACAAATACTCATTTTGTGTATAAATGAGCTTCCAACTTCTTTCTTTAATAGGCGGACGACCCATTGCGTCAAAATAGATTTCGCCCTTCCAATACTTTTTCCACCAAATGAATTTTTTGCTCCAGGTACTACGGATAGGCCAGTAAGCAAATTGTTCTTCCCATTCAATATTTACTTCGTTAGTCTGCGGCATTACACTGCCATCGGTGCTTTAATACTATCCATATGATTATAATTAATTAACTTATATTGATCTGGTGTGGTTTTTACAAGCTGATCTAAATCTCCAAATGACGGTATTTCTAATGTAGGACCTGCAACAGGCGATCTAGTAATCTGCTCTTTAACTTGTTCAAAATGATTTTGATAGATATGGCAATCGCCGCCTGTCCATACAAAATCTCCTACTTTAAGTTCAAGCAGTTGTGCAAAAATATGTGTCAACAAACTATAACTAGCAATATTAAAAGGTACACCTAAGAACATGTCAGCACTACGCTGATACAGTTGGCAACTTAGCTCACCGTCTTGAATATGAAACTGGAACATAGTATGACATGGCGGCAATGCCATTACATTTACTCTGTCAGCATTCCATGCACTTACAATATGTCGTCTACTATCAGGGTTATAGTACATATTTTCTAATACTTCTGCAATCTGATCTACAAAGCCAATAGCAGCGTCCCAAGTGCGCCATTGATGACCGTACACAGGTCCTAGATCTTTTACAGTGTCTGTGTTTGTATAACCTAAGTCCTTTGCTTGTTTGTCCGCATTAGCAGTCCAAATAGTGTTTTTACCTACTAGTTCTTCACGTGGTTTACCATAGTGTATTTCAGCAAGTCTGCGCTCATCACTTGAACCTTCTAAAAACCATAATAACTCACTTACTACACTTTTCCAAGCAAGTTTTTTTGTAGTGACAGCAGGAAACTCATTGCGTAAATCAAAACGCATTTGATAACCAAATACACCACGTGTGCCTACACCTGTTCTGTCATCACGATCCTTACCGTTAGCTAAAATGTATTCTAATGCTTCTAAATACTGTTTCAATATGCTTTCCACTTGTCAATGTATACTTTGTCTTCCCATTCGCTGCTCATAAGATTAAATGTAGTTTCAATCAACTCTCGAGGAAGATATGTATCGCAATCATATTTGCCACTAATACGGCTAAGCCAAATCTCATCAATAATATCAAGACTATCAGCAATCAAACGTGCTCCGCCAATAATCCATACATTGTCAGTCATGTCCATAGTAACACAACGAGACTTGTAAATGTCCGGGCGTACTACTTCAATGCTAGGATGATTGTTCTCTTTCATAGTGCTTGACACAATTACGTTGTGTCGCTTAGGCATTGGCTTTGGCATATCAGGATCGTCCCATGTTGCTCTGCCCATAACTACTGTACTGTTTAGAGTACATTCTTTGAACCATTGTTGGTCTGCAGGGTTGTGTGGCCACGGAAGTGTTCCATCTTTGCCGATTCCCCAATCGTCGTCACATGCTAAGATTGCTCTAATCATTGATAATCCTTTTCATGGTATCAGTTGCAGTAGTTTTAAAAAACCTCGGTGCAATACTATGTATAATTATAACAGGAACTAACATTTGCATTTTAAATGCAATACTAAGTGCATGTTTCATATGCTGCCAACCTGACATATTAACTTCTTCTAAGTGTGCTTTACATTGTTTACTGAACATTTAATCTCCTTTGCCCGGTGTTTCTGAAAAATATTGCATCTTATCTGGAACACCCTGCCATTCATTTGCATCAGCTGGTACGTCCTCAGGTCGCATTTGTGTAATAACCGGCCATATTTCAGAATATTTTCTATTAAAAATTGTCCATTCTTCTGCTTTTGCAGGATCTGTAAATGCTGTATCAGGTACTATAGCATCAGCAGGACATTCGGGTTCACAAACGCCACAATCAATACATTCATCGGGATGTATAACCAACATGTTTTCACCTTCGTAAAAACAATCTACTGGACAAACTTCTACACAATCCATATGTTTACATTTAATACATGCATCATTTACAATATATGTCATTAAAGCCTCGCTAATCTAATTAGTGTTGCTGCTAGATTAATCTCTGGATCCACAACTAATGCATGATCAACTAACCCTTGCTTTATAATTAGTACTGCGGTATCTTGTTGTTCTTCATTTCCGAACAGTTCAATATTATCATATAGCCAGCGATAGATCTCTTCCATCTCTTCTGGCAATACTTGACTACAGATAAGTTTACGTGCTTCAGTTATTTTACCTGCCTTAAATAAGTCAACCATTTTTAGTTTATAGTCTTCTGTATTTGCATCACCAGTTTTAGTTACAAGAGTACCAGTTTGTGTTTCTAGTTGCACTGTGTTAATACATTTACGTAAATCTGGATAATATGCCTTAACATATGTATCTAAAGTATCTAGCTCAAACTGTACACCTTCTGTAATAAGGATCTCTGCCATACGTGCTGTAAACTCTACCTGATCAATCTTAGCAATGTGCATGTGCTGACAACGACTATGTATAGCTGGCATAATTTTGTTGGGATAATTACATGTTAGAATAAAACGCACACTGTGACTATAGTCTTCCATCAGATTACGTAGTGCTGGTTGAACTGATTGGATGTTCATATAGTCAGCTTCGTCAATAAGCACAACTTTAAAGTCACCAAACGGCATAGTTTGACAAAACGTAATAAGTTTGTCAACCCATTCAATCTTACGTGCTTCTTTAGATCCGTTAGCAATCATAACATCAGTATCTTGCACATCGAGCTGATTAATAAGAATCTTAGCGATAGTAGTTTTGCCTAGTCCTGCACTACCACTTAGCAAGATATGCGGAATTGATCCACTGTCAATCCATCCTTTGATTTGCTCTCGTTGATTCTCATCACGAAACACATAACCGTCTACTGTTTTAGGACGATACTTTTCTACCCATAATTCTTTCATTATTTAATCCTCATAATAATCTACCACCATTACATTTTCAGGCTTGTCAGGTAACTGAAACTTTTGTGCAAACTCCATTGCTTCATGTGCGTCTTCAAACAGTTCAGGGTGTAAGTCCCAACAATGCTCTGTTTGTTTAGTAATATAAATCCAATCGTCTTTACCGTCAAGACAAACCATCACTGCATACATTAGGTTTTATACCTTTTCTACCCATAAATCTTTCATGCACTTGCTTCTGTTATTTGTTTAATGTTACTACTTATTTTAGCATTAAATTCTTCATCTGTCAAGTCATAACGTAAACCTTCTGACAATGCTCTACTAAAGCTGGCAGTTACGTTATCATTAAGACCTAGTTTATTACACGCTTCTGCTGTGCTGTATCCGCCACTTAGAAACACAACACGTTCTACATTAGGAAACACTGTAAGGTTGTGATACAAGTTGGGTGTT
>Ga0209603_1003090_pt1 | contig 14630 bp, 8 predicted proteins | sample COGITO_mtgs_1206_FD_184812 | JGI IMG/M metagenome (GOLD analysis project Ga0209603, IMG submission 184812) | Pelagic marine microbial communities from North Sea - COGITO_mtgs_120607 (SPAdes) (version 2) | ecosystem: Environmental > Aquatic > Marine > Epipelagic ... | reverse complement strand
CGTTTACTAACGCCCTGGCTATGGCAACGCGTTGACGCTGGCCCCCAGACATCTCAAAAGGCTTATGATGGGCTCGAGCCTGAAGACCTACTTTGTTTAACATGGCCATGGCTCTCTCGCTAGCTTGATGCTTGGGTATGTCAGTATAACGAAGAGGAAGAGCAACGTTGTCTTGTGCACTTAAACGGGTTAGCAAATGAAATGTTTGAAAGATAAAGCCAATTTTTTTGTTACGAATCGCTGAAAGGCTTATGTCATCAATTTCTTTTATACTTTCCCCAGAAAGAAGGTAGTTACCAGATGAAGGAGTATCTAAGCAGCCTAATATATTCATTAAAGTGGATTTACCTGAGCCAGACGCGCCCATAACAGCAACAAACTCACCTTCCTTGATGTGTAACGAGACATTATTTAATGCCATTACTTTTGTTTCACCTGCACCGTAAGTGCGGCAAAGGTTTTCAACCCTGATCATATTATTACTTTTTTATCATAGTTTTGATCTTATAAACTATCGATAAATTTGACGATAAACAAGCTAAAATTGAACTGTAAGTGAAATTGTGTAGTTTTTATTTTTCAATAAAATCAATTGTTAATATTTTGTTTGTTGCTTTTATTGGCATAATTAAAGTGCTTAGGTGTGTGTGTTAACTTCTTAGATTATTCGCAAGGGTTCATATAGTTTTGGTTAAGCAGCGTGTACATAAAGCCACGCTGCAAGTTTTGTCGAGCTCTAGAGAATAGATGTTAGATTGCTTCAATCCACATAACGCCTACTTCTTTTTTTATTACTTTTACATGGGTTCCTGCAGGCAATGGTTGGTGACTCTTTAATTTCCAATTGATACCAGAGTAAGCATGCGTAGTTAAACCCAAATCATCAACATCATGTTTAATTATAAAATCTAGCTCAGCAAAGTCACTGTTTATATCTTTGCTGTCTACGTTATCTTGCATGCGCTTCAATGGTTTCCACAATAAAAGAGCGCACGCTGAGGTGATCAGTGTATTACTCCAAAGAGCTGTTGTCAGTGATGCTTCAAGCAAGCCTACATTCATCATTAAACCGGTTGAAAATAATGAGATGCCTAAAAAAAGCAGTATAAATGTCGATAGCCCAAGCACTGCCACTTCGATAATTAGAGCTATCACACCCAAAATCATTAAGGCTTCGGGTAAATTATTAACAATATACTCCATCAGTTACTCCACAGTGTTAACTTTTTTGCTTTTGGTTTAATGAATTAATAATCGACATACCTTGAGCCACTAATGAACTTGCGTCGGTGCCATTATCAGGTAACAAAACAACGGATGATTCACGCGCAATGGCTTCTTTTGCGGCAATTGCCTTTGTTGCTAAATCTAGCTGTATTGCTTTTTGACCTTCTTCAGTATCTGCAGCTTCACCAACTTTGCGCAGTGCATCAGCTTGGGCTTCTGCAACAGCTATTATTGCTTTAGCTTCACCCTCTGCTCGCAGTATTTGCTCTGCTTTGTCGGCTTCAGCAGCTAATACTTGCGCTTGCTTTTTACCTTCTGCAACATTGATATTTGCTTGGCGGTCGCCTTCGGATTCTAAAATTTGTGCTCGTTTTACACGCTCCGCTTTCATTTGTGCTTCCATCGCTTCCATTACAGATTGTGGCGGTACAATGTCTTTAATTTCGTAGCGTAAAACCTGGATACCCCAAGGCTCTGCAGCTTGGTTAATAGCAGTGACGATATTTGTATTTAACAGATCTCGTTCTTCAAAGGTTTTATCTAATTCCATTTTACCAAGCTCAGAACGCATAGTGGTTTGTGATAATTGTGTAACTGCAAAAACGTAGTCGTCAACACCATAAGTTGCTTTGTATGGGTCTAGTACGCGAAAATAAAGCACGCCATCTACAATAAGTGAAATGTTGTCTTTGGTTATAGCTGATTGAGAAGGGACATCTTGCGCTTGTTCTTTAAGACTTCTGTCGGCGGCAATGCGATCTACAAATGGTACAATAAAGTTCAAGCCCGCTTCTTTGGTTGACTGGTATTTACCAAAGCGCTCTATTAACCATGCGCGATTTTGTGGAACAAATTTAACGCTACTTTTAAGCAACACTAAAACAAAGATGAGTAAAAATGCTTCAACAGTAAAAACCATGTTGAGAATTTGCGTAATAGGGTCCATAAGTGCTCTCCTTAGAATCAAGCAACGATGCTTGTTTTTAAAATCTGTACATTTGCAACTAATCTGAGATTACCACTAGTGTACTAATTCGACTAGTAAAAGTTGTTTAATCAGCGTGGCATATAAAGTTAATTAATAGGCTGTTGGACAGCTCATAGTTATTTATCAAATATGCTAATGGTGTTACGCCCTGAGTTTTTAGCTATGTACAAAGCGCTGTCTGCTGCGAGGATCATAGAATCTTCAGTGGTTGTTTTTTCTGGAATACAGGTATAACAACCGATACTTAATGTCAGGTTTTTGGATATAGTTGAAAAATGGTGAGCTATTTGCAATTTGCTAATACATTTTTGCAGTAACTGTGCAAATTGACTGCATTGTTCTTGATCTAAACAAGGTAAAATAATTGCAAACTCTTCGCCTCCGTAACGTGCTGCTAAATCTCCTTCGCGCTTACATAGTGTATGCAGTGCTTTTGCTACCTTTTTTAGAACCTGATCACCTTGTTGGTGGCCGTAATTATCATTGTAGGGTTTAAAGTAGTCAATATCACAAATAATTAAGCTCAGCGGTTGATGGGCGCGCGCAGCTCGAAGGATTTCAGTTTTTAAAGTTTGATCGAATCTACGTCTGTTTGCGATTGAAGTTAAACTATCAATATTAGCTTGTGTTTCAAGCTCTTTATTTACTTTAATTAACTGTTGTTGCATTTGTTCAATATGCAGTTTGTAGGATGCATTTTTCAATGCGCTAGTGAGTATTTCGCCAACTAATTTTATTCTAATTAAATCTGTTTCTGTCCAATCGTGTGCATCGCTAACACAGTCACACCCTATAAATCCAAATAAAGCGTTTTCAGAGTGTAATGCGATGCATAATAAAGACTTGATACCTTCAGCTTGAAATTCTGCTTTTTCGGGAGCAGCTGCATGAGGCAGCTTATTTACATCAGAGACAATAAAAACGCCGTCACTTTTTAGCTTACTAAAAAAATACGGAAGTGCTTCTTGAGGAATATTCTGTAAGCGTTGTTTAAAGGGAATTATGGTATCATTAACCCACTCATGAGTATTACTCATCAGCATCCCATCTTGACTAAATTGAAACAAATAACTTCGATCGGCCTGACAAAATGTACCAATTGTTTGTAATACATCTTCTATTTTATTATCTATACTATCTGATTGTATATCAATAAGCTGGCTTGAAATCTTAGCGATGACTTCATCAAACTTATCGGACTTTGAGGTATCGTTCAATAGGTCGAAGATATAAATGCTTGTACAGTTATCTATTTTTGTGAGCTTAATACAGACTTTGTTTTGTGTAGGACTTATTAAAAAATTATCATCCGCTAGTGCATGTTCAGCAGACAAGAAGGTAGCCAGTGTAGTTGTGTTGCGTGATAAAGTTGATGTAATAGTAATGTGCTTTAATTTTTCAGAAGTAATTTCGATTTGCTCAGGAAGGTTAAACATATTCATTGCCAGTGCGTTAGAGTACACCGATGACGAGGAGTCGCGCATGATGATAGCGTAGGGCAGAGCTTGCAAAGTACGCCATATAACTTTGGGGTCCTGTTGCTTTTTTGCTGACGACACGATGGTAAAACTACCTTATAACTTCCTATTAACATTGTTAGTTTACAATCAATTACTTAAAAATGGTACTTTTTAGTCGAAATTGATTAATTTATTACCCACTGTATTATGCGAGGGACTTTTTTAGTGCGTTTGTGCACGGGAAGTATTATAATTGATATTGTATATCATTACTGTTTGATTCTTTCATAAATGATGCAATTTCCTTCTATTTTATACAGGTAAACCACACCTTCATGACCGATATTACGACGCATAAAGCTTCTCGGCGACGCCTTTTAATTGCACTTGCAATCACTTGCTCTTTTATGATCATCCAAGTCGTTGGTGCTTATTATGCAAACTCTCTTGCTGTGCTTGCAGATGCAGGACATCTATTTGTACATAATAGCTCACTTTTTATTGCTTTATTAGCATCTAGCTTAGCAATTCATTTGGCTAAAACATATAACGACGGTTATCAAAAAGCAGAGTTAACGGGTGGCTTAATCAATGGTTGTCTTTATTTAGCGATTAGCCTGGTTATTTTGTTTGAGGGGGGTGAGCGATTACTTCATCATCATGAGGGAGAAGGTGTTGCCGTCAATAGTTATTTAATGTCTGTAATAGCCGCTATTGGATTTTTATTTCATGGTGCTGCTGCATGGGTATTATATAAAGGGCGTAAAGCAAGTATTAATGTATATGCTGTTTTTCTTCATTCATTCTTTGATCTTATTTCAACTGTGTCGACTTTTATTGCAGGTGTGCTGATTTATCTCACTGGTTGGACAATTATAGATATATTATCAAGTATGCTTATTGCGTTGTTTGTATTTTTCACGGGAGTCAAAGTGATAATCTCTTGTGTTAAAGGGCTATCGCAAAGTAACGCAAAATTACCAGACGTCAATGATATTGAATCATCAATTAGCCAAGTTGAACATGTAGAAAACGTGCATAATGTGACTGTAACTCGTCGCGAGAAAAAGCTGGTTGTAGGCGCTCATGTCGTATTGAAACAACATTGCACGAAAGAAAAACATGATGAAGCCTGCCGTTTGAAAGTTGAACAACTGTTGGCAAAAAGATTTAATATTGCAGAAAGCGTTCTGCAGATTGAAAGTAACGGATGCCTTCACTGATCTATTAATGAATAAATTTTAACTATTAGGGGATAATTTCGGCAGCTTTAACTTGGCAAAAAAGACTTTTTCCCTTATTTTTAGATGTAGATATTATAGGTTAGGATGGTTTCTTGGTCATATTACAGCATCGCTATTTCCCATTATTTTGTTCCATCCTATTGGCGCTGCTCGCCGGTTTTGCAAACTTATTACCTTTTTGGTTCCTAGATAGTTCAGAGTTTTTGTTTGGCCAGCTTTTTGTCCTACTCTCGCTTTTATTCTTTGGCTTACGTTATGCTTTGTTTGCTTGTTGTATAAGTGCTGCTTTCATATTTTATCGCTGGGGACATTGCTGGCCTTCAATTGTTTTCATGGGTGAAGTTTTTTGGCTCTACTATTTCTGTTACTGCCGTGCTAAACCATTGTTTTTAATTGGGATTGTGTATTGGTTATTAATTGGCTTGCCTGTCCTTGGGTTAATAGGTTTTTTTGTTGTAGATCTGCATTCACTAGGGGTATTCACCGCACTCGTTAAATACTTTTTAAATGCGGCAATTATATTAATTGTTATCGATTTAATAAGCTTCTTTTTTATAAGGCAAACTTGGCAACGCAGTGGTTTGTCTTTGTATCAAATTCTTAATTATATTGTCAGTTTGTTGGTGGTACTCGTTGTGCTATTGACCACCATCTTATTGACTAATAACCATTACACGCGTATTGAATACGAAGTAAAGTCACAACTTCTTCATAAATCAAAAGACATTGCGGCCAAAATAGACTTGTATTTAAATGATTTTAGACGTGGTGTGGTATTAACCGCTAAAGCAATTGAACATGGAATGGATGAAGAGGTTGCACTTGAGAATTTAATGGCTCAGTACCCAAATTTGCGTTCATCAATTATTAGTGATGCAAATGCAATTGCCCGTGTATTCAACCCCATTAGCCTCAAAGAAAGTTTAAATGATGACGCCCCATCTATTGCTGATAGAGATTACTTCATTATTGGTAAAGAAAGACCAAACGGTTACATTTCAAATATATTTGAGAGTCGTGGGTTGGGAGATGTCCCTATTGTGGGCGTTTCTGCACCAATTGTAAAAAATGGTGAGTTTCAAGGTATTGTTGAAGGATCACTTGTATTTGGCTCATTACTTCAATTTAGGCCAAGCTTTTTTGATATTGAAAGCGAACTTATTGTTTTGGACGCAAGTTTGCAAGTTGTATTTAGTACATTGGCAGAAAATTACCCAGTATTAACTCCGATCAGTAATTCTGATTTGGCGCAGCTTGAAGGTAATGACCGAGCTATTATGGAGCAGACAATTAATGGTGAACAATATTATGCTCAATTATTTAAATCTCCAGAGCAGCAGTGGTATGTCATCACTTTATTCAATAGAAAGCATGCTAATTTGGTCGCAGCTGGTGCTTGGCTTCAATCTCTATTTTTAGCTTTGGTCATTATTGTACTCATTGGTATATTTATCACGCGCTTGTCTAGGTGGCTGGTAAGGCCAATAGAAGTTTTAAGTACACAGATAGATGAGTTTGATCCTAAAGAGTCGACTGTCACTTTGTCTCATGATAATAGGTCATGGTTAGAAGTGCATAACCTTCAACAGCAATTTGGCGTGCTCGCGATTAAGCTTAGTAATAGTTTTAATGAACTAGAACAAGCTAACATTGAGAATAAAGCGCTTAATTCAAAGCTGAAAGACTTCAATGTAAAACTTGAAGACCAAGTAAATGAAAAAACAGATGAGTTGATCAAAGCAGTGGCTTTTGCGAATAATGCGAGCCAAGCAAAATCACAGTTTTTAGCTAATATGAGTCATGAAATTCGTACCCCCCTCAATGGTATAATTGGCTTGACGGACATTTTACTCACTGATAACAAGCTCGAAAGTGAAAGCTGTGAACAGTTACAAATGATTCAACAAAGTGCGAACAACTTATTACTGATTTTAAATGATATTTTAGACTTTTCTAAAATAGAAGCGGGTGCGCTGAAGCTTGATGAGCAAGGTGTGAACGTGCGTCAATTAGTTAATCAAGCTGGACAGGTGTTCAGTAATACAGGTGTTAAAGAGGGCGTGACTTTTGAGCTGCAAATTGCGCCTGAGGTTCCCAAAATTATTCATGTTGATGGATTACGGTTAAGTCAGGTCCTCAACAATCTATTGAGCAATGCGGGTAAGTTTACAGCAAAAGGTAAAATTAAATTACAAGTTGAACATAAAGACGGCAATTTACTCATCGCTGTTCAAGATACAGGCATAGGTATTTCACAATCGCAACAAGCTTCCTTGTTTAAGGAGTTTACTCAGGCTGATATATCAACCACTCGGCACTATGGTGGCACAGGGCTCGGCTTAGCTATATGTCAGCGCATTATAACCTTGATGGGGGGGAAGCTTGAGGTAAGTAGCGTGGTAGGTGAGGGCAGCTGTTTTTCTTTATCAATACCAATTACACTTGCACAGTCAGCTGAAATTGTAGAAAAGCAGATTGAAATACCTGACTTATCAAATTTTCGTATTTTGTTAGTAGAAGATAATCCTATAAATCAGATTGTAATATCAAAAATGCTGGCTGACACTGGGTGCTCTTTGCAAACTGCTGGAGACGGTGAATTAGCGCTCTCGTGTATGCGCAAGAGCGAATTTGACTTGATATTGATGGATTGTCAGATGCCGAATATGGACGGTTATCAATGTACCAGAGAAATACGCAAAAATGCGCAGCAGTTCGGCTCAGTAACAATTATTGCAATTACTGCTAACGCTTTTGAAGAAGATAAGAAAAAATGCTTACAGGTAGGTATGAACGACTTCATATCAAAACCCGTTGATAGAGCTCAATTATATAACTGCTTAAAAAAGTGGGCGAACAATTAAATACCATCTAATTGTTTTAGTACTTGATTTAACACAGACTCTTTTAATAGTTCACTTGCTGGCATCGGTTTGGCAAAGTAATAGCCCTGAAAATCATGACAGCCAAGCTTGTTTAGAAACTCTATTTGTTCAAGAGTTTCAACGCCTTCAGCAATGCAATAAAGCCCTAAATTTTCAGCAAGCAAGTAAATTGTTTTAATAATAGATTCATTTGATGCGTCAGAGCCAATATTTCTGACAAAGCTTTGGTCTATCTTAATAACATCAATTGGAAATTGACTTAAGTAAGTCAATGAAGAGTAGCCAGTACCAAAATCATCAAGTAATAACTTAAATCCTGCGTTTCTTAGAGCATGTAACTGTTTTGAAGCCTTTTCTTTGTCTTCTAGTAAGGTGTTTTCGGTGATCTCTAACCGCAACTGAGATGGTTTAATATGATGACGGGCTAAGATTAGTAGAAGTCGCTCACTTAGATTTGATTTTAAAATATGGACGGGTGATAAATTTAACGAAAGATAAAACCGAGGATTTGATCGAAGCAACGAGCAGAGCTCGCTTAATGCTCTGTCTAATGCTTGTTCAGTCAACACATCAATTAAGCCCGCTTCTTCTGCTATAGGAATAAACTCAGCAGGAGATACAAAACTACCCTCGTGTTTCCAGCGCATCAATAGCTCAACCGCATTGATTTTTTTAGTTTTGTTATTAACTATGGGTTGATAATAATTGAATAATAAATCATCTTTAAATGCATCCTTTAAAGCATTTTCTAACAGTAGTTTTTGGGTGATTTTGTCATTCATTTGCTCTGTGAAAAACTTAAAGCTATTTCTACCTGCTTGTTTAGCATGCATCATGGCAATATCAGAGTGGCGAATTAACATGTCTGCAGAATCTGCATCAAATGGGTAGAGAGCCACACCTATACTAGCTGAAATATTAATAGCAAAGTCATTAATTTCGACCCTTTTTCCTAACTCTTCGGAAACGGATTTAACCAAAGTACTCAATGACTGAGGTGATTTTATGTTTTGTATTAATAATAAAAACTCATCACCACTTTGGCGGCCTAAAACAGAGTCCTTACTTAACATATTATTAATACGCTGAGTAATATTGCAAAGAAGCTGGTCTCCGACGGCATGGCCAAAGGAGTCATTAACGGGCTTAAACTTATCTAAATCAATAAACAGTAAGGCTGCTAGAGTTCCATTCTTATCTGCATGTTGAATGACCTTATTGATTTTTTGGTACATTAAAGTACGGTTAGGTAACTTTGTTAGGGGATCGTAATTCGCTAAATAGCGTAACTCGTTCTCTGCTCGCTTTTGCTCAGTTAAGTCTGAAATAACAATCACATAATAACTGATCTCTTTGGTTTCTTTTGCAATAGCAGTAATACTGATATGAATTGGGTGAGCAGGGTTTGTTTTACTTTTAATATATGCATCGCCACGCCAGTTTTCTTTTGCCTTTAGCGTTTTTAGTACATTGATATATTCAACATATTGATGTTTACCTAAAGCGGATAAAAATCGTTTTATATTGAGTTTATCTGCATCAGAATTAATAGAGAATGCGTCTGAAAAGCTGTTATTCACAGAAATAGGCTGATAATTACTATCTAAAATGAGCAGCCAATCATTTATTTGACTAAATGCTTCACCCAAAACGGTTGCGAGTTGAGCATTGGCTCTATGTTGGGTTATGTTGGTGTAAATACCAGAGACTTTAGTCACTTCGCCTTGTTCATTTCTTTGTGATACTCGACCTGTATCTTGATACCAAAGCCAGTGCCCTTTTGCATGTTTAAGTCTGTAAGTGGCTTGCCATTGATTATTACTATTATCAGAGACAAATTCGTCCCATGCTTTTATTAAATGCGCTTTATCATCTGGATGTATAAGTTGACCATATTCTTTAAAACCTACTTCATGACCTGTCATCTGATAGCCAAGCTCTTGGACTAAACGATTCTGTGTGCCTGAACTTGTGCTTAAATTAACCTCCCATACCCCACTATTACTACTGTTTAGTGCCAAGTCTGTTTGCTGCTGAGATTGTAAAACTCGCTTGTGGGAGTTTTCTATTGTGTTGCGTTTGGTTCTGTATTGCCAAACAATAATAAAAACAATAGATAAAGAAATTAGTCCATAAACAAATAATGCCAATGGCGAACGCCATGGCGCATAGGCAACATTAAAATTAAGCTTGGTGGGTTTGCTCATACCATTACTATTGTTAAAGTAAGCGGCAATAGAGAGTTGATAGTTTCCTGGTGGAAGCTTTGTAAAAAAGATTTTATTCTTTTTGTACTTATCATAAGTAAACGAAGTTGGGCCTTTTAAGGTTACCTTATAGCTTGTTTTATCTATATTCAAAAAATCAAAGTTAGAGAAGCTAACTTCCAAGCCCATATCATCAGCACTTAATTGTAAAACGTCATTTTCGTACTGTTCGGGGTGATAATTAAGATCCCGAGAAAATAACTCAATTGCAGTAATCTGCGTGTTTAAATTTCCCTCTGAAAATGGAACACTTAAAAAATCCTGCGGCGCTAATGTTAACAATCCTAGGGTAGTGCCAAATGCAATGCGGCCATCATTGAGTAAAGTATGTGAATCAAGGTTAAACTCGTTAACAGTTAACCCATCTTTTACGGAATAAGCATTTACTTGCAGTGAGTTTAGATTAACGCGATATAAACCATTTTGACTACTCGCCCACAGAAAGCCAAACTGATCAATTTGCAATGCAAAAATAGATTTTGTATTAATGCCCTGAGCAAAATTAATGCGTGTTTTTTCTTCATATGTTGTTGCATCTAATGCAATGAGGCCTTCATGTGAAGAGGCTAGCCATAGTGTATTGTTATAGTCGATGACAGTGTCATAAGTGACAACATATGTTAGGGGGTTGTAGTTCTCAACTTCATAGATCAAGGTTAGTTTTTGTGTTGTTTCATTATAGCGATAAAGCGCACCAGAAACACTTATAAGCAACTCATCAGGGACATTTGAAAGGGGTTTTAAAAATGCGTGAGCAGTGTCAGGGTCGAGTAGGTCCCTAAGACCCTTAATAATGCGAGTTTTTCCTGTTTTTCCATCATAAAGGTAATAATTGTCACTATTGAAGAATGCGAAAGTATCAGTCGTTATTTGATGAAAACCATATACACCTGGCTGATTGATAACATCTTTTGTTAACCCTTGTGAGGGAAGAGGCGCCAGCTGTTTAGTTTGTTTATCAAAAAGGGCTAGACCTTCATACAACATAAGCCATAAATAGCGGGTGGGTTCTCCTAGGTCTGCATTTGTAACGCCATACACACTAAATTCACCATAAAACGCTTTTTCGTCATTTGTATCTAAAAAGGTAGTACTTTTATAATCATTATCAAGATGAGTTATGCCATTTTCAGTCCCTAACCAGATTGAGTTCTGTTCGTCTTGAAACACGCTATAAATAACATTGTTGTGTAATTTGCCATTATTGGTTATTTGAATATTACTAAAACGCCGAGCGAGTGTTGGCCACGTAAAAACCCCTTGTGAACGTGATGCTAACCACATATACCCAGATTTATCGACCAAAACTTTGAGTATGGTGTTATCTGTAAAATGAAACTTACTTTGATCAAATTTAAGGATTTGCTCTTTTTGGCCACTTTGGCGGTGGTACTGGTAAAGGCCACTTTCAGTTGCTATGAAGTCACCGTATTGTGTTGTTGTATAGTCCCAAATGTTATTGTCGTTCACCAGTGTTTTAATGTTTGCTAGGTCAAGCTTTGTACCCTCAATTAAGTCAATGGAGTAAAGACCTTCAACAGTTCCAATTATCAAACCAAACAGTTTATCGATGGATAAATATTTAACATTTGTATTGTCAGCATTTTGTTTTGAATCAGGCAAGAATGGAATTTTTGTTATGTAATCATCAATGATTGATTTAGAGTAAAGGCCGTTACTTGTGCCGATGTAAAGATAATTGTTATTAACAGTGAGCGCTCTCACAATATGGTTTTCTTTGTTAATTGAGAACTCGCGAGACATTGATTTTGTAGTCGTGTTATAAAAGTAAACGTGGTGATTAATTGCAAAATAAAATGCGTTTTCATCTTGAGCCACTGCGAGAATAGGAGAAAAAACTCTATCTTCTTTATTTAATTTACCTGAATAAATTTGTTCTATGGCTAAGGTGATCGGATCTATGATAAAGGCACCTGAAAATTCTGTAGAGACAAAAATTTTGTTGTCGCGTGTTTTCTTAAGTAAAACGATGGAGTATTGACCGAAAGCAGGAAGAATGTTGACTTTATAACCATCAAACCGATTAAGGCCTTGAAGCGTTCCAATCCAAACATAGCCTAAGTCATCTTGTAGGATATCAGTGACATAACCTTGTGAAAGACCTTCATCAGGCGACAAGCGCTGCAGTTGTTGGGCATAGTTGTTAGCATATGCCGTTTGGGAGCAAATAGCATATATCAATGCTAAGATTAGCATAAAAAAAGTACTAAAACGCACGTATAAGTTGACCCTGCTTAATTTGTCACTACAGACTAATATAGCATAGCAACAGTGTATTAATGAGTGAATTATTACTGTATTTTTAACAAGTGTAAATAAACCGCACTTATAAATTACACTTATAATAAGGAGCTAACATGGAAAAAATATTCTCTGCAAGTCGTTCACAAAGTCTTCTGTTAGTAATTGATATACAAAGTAAGTTAAGCCCTGTCATGGCTCAGTTTGCACAAATTAAACGTGTTACTGAACAGCTTGCAAGCGCCGCTAAGCTTTATAATATTCCACTGCTTGTAACAGAGCAATACAAACAAGGGTTAGGCACCACGGATGAGGCATTAAAAGCAGTGTTAAATGGGGCAACTTATTTTGATAAAACGCATTTTAGTGCTTTTAAAGAAAATGGATTTAAACAGCTTATTGCAGGTTACCGTAAACCCCAGATTATTGTTGTTGGAATGGAAGCACATGTGTGTGTTCTGCAGACATGTTTAGATTTACTTGCCAATGACTACAGTGTTTTTGTGATTGCTGACGGCATTTGCTCGCGTAATGAAATTCATCGTGATATTGCGCTTAATCAGTTAAATAAAGCAGGTGCGGTTATTACAAGTGCAGAAAGTATTATTTTTCAATGGGCAGAAGTAGCAAATACTGCAACCTTTAAAAAAATACTCAATATTGTAAAGTAACCTATAATATAAGAATAACTTCGCATAACTGATCATAGCTTTTAGAATTTTTTATTATCAAATGATCTAACAGGATGTAATAAACGTTTAAACTACTATTTTAGGGGTGCACATGACTGATAGAAGCCGTCTTTTTACAGTTTTATTTGTTTTGCTTTTTGTTGAGTCAGTTGCTTTAGGCATTTATTTTTCGACACTTATGCCTGCTTTTTTAATAGGGCTGCCCCTTTGTCTATTGCCCATTTGGTTGTTGCGGACAAATCCTGAAAGCAAGCTTACGGCTCATGTAGCAAGCGCTGCGCTTATTATGTTCTCATTTTTGCACATTCAACAATCATTTGGATTAATTGAAGTACACTTTGAAATATTTATTTTAATGGCTGTCTTAATTATGTTCATGCAATGGCAGGTATTTATAACTGCTATTGTGTTAGTCGCAATCCACCACTTTTCTTTTTACTACCTGCAGACCCAAAACTCAGGCTTTTACGTTTTTGATCCGGATCGTTTAGCGTTCAGTACGGTTATTATTCATGCCGTATACGCTATAGTCGAGGCTTTGGTTGCTGGCTATATTGCTATTACTTTGCAAAGAGAGCGCCGTGCAGGACTATCACTTACGGCAGCCACTGAGCAGATAATGAGCGATCCTGAACATGTTCTACTTTCAACACGCGCAGATGAAACAAAAAACACGACTGTTCAAGGCTTTAATTCGCTTCTAGAGTCTTTGAATACAGTGATTGAACAAGTGAAGATGCAGTCTTTATCACTGAAAAGTAATTCCAAAGAGTTGGTTGAGGTTCATGATGAACTTGCTGATGCTGCCAATAAGCGTGCCCAGAAAACGGATGGTATAGCGCATTCAGCTAGTTCAGTTGCTCATGGTTTTTCGTCTGTAGAGCACGAAAGTAATGTATTAAAACAACAAGTTGATGCAATTACCTCGGCTGCAGGAGACACCTTAAATGATGTTGAAAAAACGGATGACAAAAGCCAGGAATTACGTGATCACTTAAATCACACAGAAGAGCAGATAAAATTACTTGTTGCAGCTGGGGATGTAATATCTAATCTGCTTAATGATATATCAGGCATTGCTGAACAAACCAATTTACTTGCTTTAAATGCAGCGATTGAGGCGGCTAGAGCTGGGGAGCAGGGTAGGGGGTTCGCAGTTGTTGCTGATGAAGTGCGTTCTCTTGCAAACAGTAGTAAAGCGATTACCGATAAAATATCAAATACTCTCAAAGATTTAGTGAGTAATAGCCGCACATCAACTCAGTCTATGAGCCAATGTATGAGTGTGGTAGAAGAGCTAACCGATATAAGTTTCACTATGAAAGAGAATATTTTAGGTATGTCGCAACAAATTGAAACGGTTGCTAGCAGCACGACCTCTGTGGCGAAAGTTGTCGCTGAGCAAGTAGGTAATACAGAACAAATATCAGCCAGTGCAGACGCTTTACGTATGAGTCAGGAGCAAGACTCAGTTATTGTTGCAAAACTAACAGCTAAAGTACAAATGATAGACGTAAGTATAGATGTACTAGAGCAAAGCATTGCAAAATTCAAGTAAGCAGAATTTGAAGCTGTACGCCATTATTTTTATATGGTTCTTCAGCG
>Ga0209603_1003086_pt1 | contig 14646 bp, 11 predicted proteins | sample COGITO_mtgs_1206_FD_184812 | JGI IMG/M metagenome (GOLD analysis project Ga0209603, IMG submission 184812) | Pelagic marine microbial communities from North Sea - COGITO_mtgs_120607 (SPAdes) (version 2) | ecosystem: Environmental > Aquatic > Marine > Epipelagic ... | reverse complement strand
AACTCTGTGAAGGACAACTCTGCGACATTGTACACATTTGTACTGTAGAGTTTAGAATTTACAAGCACTGGAATCGAACGTGGCGATAAACGTTGACAAATCGCCCGAATTCTATGAACGTCATCTGGTAGGTAACTGCCATACTTACATTCAACGCCAATCAACTCTCCGGTGGAAAGTGCTGCCAATGCATCGATTTCCATTTCGTGCATATGTTGGTGGATTATTTTCAATGGGGGGTCATCTTCTTCGGTAAGTGTGATACTGTCACGGTTTTCCAGCAATTTTAGGGACCCATGATACGATTTCAATCTCTGTGGATCTTTTTTCATCTCTTTCAAAGTAGAGGGGCGCCTCAGGAGCCAAGCAGCAGATTTAGATGAAATCTCAAACGATGGATTCACGAACCTTACACCTGCTACTGATTCAGTAACCATTTCGGAAACCGAAAGCATTGCACTTGCAAACTCCTCGAGAAACCTTTGTTCCATAGATGCTCGTTCTTGGGCATCATTTGGGACATCGTCTTTGACAGATGAAAGGAATTGAGAGGCAAACCTCGCTTCTTTGGTTTTTTTGTTAAATCTTCTTTTTGACACCTCAACGAATTTGAATTCAAGTTTAATTTTTTCCGCAATTCTCGGTTCCGGCACATATTCTTCATTCATGACATAACCCGATGCTAAAAATACGATTTCATTCAACCCAAGGACGTCTCTAGGGAGCACAACGCCTTTCGATAGAAGGAGTGATTCCCCGGGGTTTGAAAAGATAAACTGAGGGTCGTCAAGCCGTTCATTAGCATAATCCATGAGATCGATGCTCATTGCTTTCGTACCACCCTTTAGATCTACAAAGGTAAGATCTGCATCTGTGTTCCCAAAGATTTCAGAGGTGAGTTCATCGACATACTCCATGGAGACTTGGGGGGTCGCTTTAGCCCAATCCCAATCAGGATTCCACCATCCCTCAGGCCAACCTTCTGGCTTGGCTGAACCATTGATCCATTTCTTCAATCGATCAAGGTTTGAAACTTGTTTATCCGTGAACGCTTTTTGATTCACGACAAACACGGTGGCTGTTTTAAAATTTAAACTACGAATAGCAATCGCTGTCGGTGTTGGATCATTGGCATTGAATATGCAATATAGATGTGATGTAGTCATTCTTCTTCCTCCTGATAAAAAATATTGATGTGAGAAGCGGCAGTTCTTGAAGTCCGCTTACTTATTCGGTCCCTCGTGACAATGTTGTATTGCGCTCCATTCCGCCCAAACTTTTCAGATAAATGAGTCATGACAATAATGTCTTGGGCACTTGGTTTTTCTTGGACAGTTAATGTAAATTCAAGTCGCAAACGCTTGTCTAATTTGATGTTCATATTTTTAATTCGCACTTCATCTTGAAGAATAAGAGCCCCAGAAGCATCGAGATTTAATCCCCTTGACCTCAGAATTTCTTCGACTTTTAGATCGACTTGTTTTTCGAACTCATTTCCCTCCAACGAGCATTGAATTGTCAACGGTTCCCGTAAGAAAACCCGAGGTGAGTTGGGAGCCATATCCAGCATAGAAAAAAGAAGTTGTTTCGCTCCATTCTGAAGAAAAATTCCCTTGCTGTAAACTGATAAACTTGAGCGCTCGTCGAAGATTTCTTTGATTTGCGCGTAAGTGGCTTCATAATCGCCAATTGAGCCAATCGAGATGCACTTCACTTTGGGTGGATTTTCGCCCCACTCTTTTTGTTCGAGGTAGGATTCGAAATGTTCCATGTTCCCTTTCATCTCTTCTGTAAAGATGATGACGTAACGGGTAGATATTTCAGAATGGATCAATGCCAATACCGGCACAGTTGAGTGCCCAGCCATTGAAAATACTGTGTCAAAAGGTGTCATGGAAAATCCCTAGTGTTATTTGGTTAATAAGTCATACATATGCATGCCCCAGCAGGTATTGAAGCCATGCCCAGTAAAACCATCCTATGATGAGAACGATCAGGCCCAATATTTTCCAATTGCTGTCTGATGCCCCACCGATGATGATCATAAATGGAGCAACGAACAGGTAGGCCCAGAAATAGAAATTGCTTCTATTGACTTGAAACATTTCCCATGACAGAAACAAAAAGAAGGAGAATAAACAGACACCTAAAGTTCCAAAGAATAAGCCAGGCAAAAACGACATGTGGGGGCCGGCTGCCTGTCTTTGTTCACGAGGACGAAAATGTTCTCGCTCAAATTGAGCCAGTTGTTGCCCAAGCTCCCGAATGATTTGGGCTTCAGATTTGACAGGGTTGAATTTTTTTGCCGGGGGCAGCACTGGTTGAGCCGCCTTTTTTGGACGGTTCCTTCGGTTGAGTTCTTCTAAGCTGATTCCTTTTCCCATTGCAGTCACCAACTTTGTTTCATGCATTCAGCAGGTTCTGAATGTGATTGATGTACGCACCAACCCGCTTTACAGGATCCCTCCCTGCAACGCTTGAAATCATTGAAAGATAATCTCCGTGACACACCCACTTCGCTTTACGCTTTGAACCTGGGATGGTTGATTGGGCACCGCGGCAGTAGCCCGCCGATGGAGGGTTGTCGTAAAGGCTTACAGAAACCCGGCCAGTGATGACATTCGTGTCAAGGACGTAGGCGTGCATCAACCCTGACGCCGCATTAGGGCAGTGAATTACAATGCTCCAAAATCCACTTTTGGTTTTGCCTGCTGACGGAAAACGAACGGAAATCATCTCGACTGCGTTCCGGGTGGTATGTTGCTTGACATTTCGAATGGAGGGGTATTCAATTTTCAACTCCTTCAAACGCTCTCTTGGAATACCTGCACCGCCGATGATCTTTGGTGGACCAACATAGACTGTCTCATCTCGAAGGGTTTCGACTGTTCGATCGGAAATTACGATTCCAAGTTTGTCAAAGACATCAAACTCTCCCTGTTGTGTCAATTTATTGGAACGAATTTGTTCTTTGATTGTCTGACTACCGTTCATTTCAACCCTTTGCTTATTGGATTGATCAAGTGTGTTTGCTACTGTAAGTGGAATCATTTTGTTTTGCATCGTTTCATCTCCATTGGGTTTCAGGTGTTTCATTGAATGGCGTCGTTCAACAATCTCATTTCTGTCAAATCTTACGCATTAAGATCAAAGGACTCTTCATTCTGAAGTTGTTCAACTATCAGACTGACGCTTTTTCCATGGTATCGACTGACTTTTATCCGGTTCAAATTCTTGCCTGCATCCTGAATAAAGACCCTCGTCCCATCCCTTGGGCTCAATGCTTTGCGGACAATGAGTTGCGCAAAAGTTTCATTCTCGACAAAGTCGTCAATCTCGATAAATCCGCCGTAATGGAAATCGATCATCACCGAAACAGGCACCATGCTTTCCCAATCCAACTCAATTGCAACCATCCGCAACTGACCTGATTTTGGCTCGTGTTCAAACTGAATTTGGCAGGAAACTGAATCTTCTTGCTCTAAATGCTGCTTGACTTGGTTTACGAATTGATTGTAATTCAAACCAACATGGAGATTGTCGTCAGTTGATTTTCGCTCGACAAAAAAGTCTGTTGGATGATGCCATCCTTTGAATGGTCTGCGGATTGGGATGGTGATGGTGTGTTCGCCGCGGAGGGCACTTTTCTTAACCAAAGCTTCGATTTTATGACGTTTTATAAAATTAGAAATGTCATTCTCCATTCGCTTTTCGACTTCGTTTTGAAACGATGAACGTAGAGCAACACGCTCGTTTTTACTCGCCAAAACGAGCTCTTTCAGATTGATCATGGTTGATTGATTCATGAATTCACGCACCTGCAGTTGGGGACTCGGAGAGATTTTGTTCTGTTCTTGGTGAACCAGGCCACAAAGCCCGTTCAAGCATTGATATGCTTGGATAGCGGTCCACCTGAGTTGCAGTGGTGTCTGTCACATACACCTCGTTGGAGTGGGCATTCCAATAGGTCGACTCAATGGTCGAAATCTGTCGGCCAGAAAGTCTTTGCAGGGCTGCAATCGCCTGAAAAGCACCAGCATAAGCATTTGTGAGAACAATTGAGGTCATAGGGACGTCTCCATCTTCTTGGCAAGAAAACACCTTACGATCTTGGGCGACTTTAGGCCCATGACGCTCAACAAGATTTGTCGTTGCAAATTCTCGATATTCGGCTACGAAATTTTTCACCCCACCGTTGATGTAAGGCTGATTGATTTTTGCCGCAAGGAAATCTGACAACACCCTCGGCCTCATCGCATCCAAGCACCCAATGATTGCATCAGTGGCTTTTAGCAGTGGTAGAGTTTGTTCAACATTCAGCGGTTCAATGTCAGTTTCGGTTGCTTCAGGTATTTGCTCAAGCAGGCTGTCGAGATCAAACCCGCCTTCCGCGGTGGAATACTCATCCAAAGCAAGGCTGTCCGTTAATTCCCATGCCACTTCCACTGAAGCGTCTGCAAGTTGTTCTTGAAGCCATCTCCGAGTGGCCGAAATTTTGGATGACCCCACGTCCTTTCTTGTGAACAATACTTGTCTGTTAAGATTGTGCTCCTCCACTTCTAGGTCTTTGTCAAACACCAAGAAAGCAATTGAAGAATGGTTGGATTTTTTGATTCCTCCCACGAGATTGTGAAGGCACCAAGTGCCCAAACCACCCGCACCAACAACGGTAATGTGGCCTGAAAGGTCGAGTTGGGGCGGTGGCAAATTCAGCCGAAGAATGGGGTATTGGGGTTCTACCTTTTCATCCACCGCACTGATGCATAAGCGTTTAACCAGCTGTTGTGTAATCGGATCGTCGTCATCCAAACGCAGCAGTATCCTGCGATGCGAAGTACCGTCGCCCGTCTCACGAACATTGATCGAAGCATTATGCCCATCAAGACGAACGTCCAACTTGTTCAAGTTTGAGTGTAGAGCATTTTCATTGACCCGCACATTGACTGAGACGCTCACTTTCGGAACTTCAATTGGCAAATAACACCCAGAACGCCGTAGGATTTCGCTCCACACCAGGGATGAGCAAATTGTTGAAAGTGCTGTATCGTACATTGGGTGGCACGGTTTTTTACGACCTGAGCCATCCAAGAACACACCATCTTCTCCATAAGAAGCATGGATGGACGTGAGGGCGGAATCGTCTAATTCTTCATTTTCTGACCAGAGAATTGTGTATTCTGCACGCAAGGCATCAACTGGAAAATCCATCACGCCAAGATGCTCTGCCATCAATGTTAGAGATTCGATGAAAACTTTAGGCATGGCCTCAGATGGCCTAATTGCGATTTTTAGATCTGCAACCTCGTCTTGTCTAACAAGACCTCTTTGTCGTGCAAATCGATCCATCAAGGCACCACCCAATCATCGTCATCATCTTGATCCCAATCCTCATCGTTGCGAGGTTGCCGTTCAACTCCGCCTGAGAGGGAGGGGAGTTCGAGCAGAGCAAGATCCAGATCAATGCGCTCAAGGCAAGGCTCTGAACCAATTGCCAGAGCACGTTGAACAGAAATGCGCTTGGCCTTGTCGATATAGCCCTTCAGTTGGGCACCTGTTGCTTGGTCCACCATTTGAGCGGCGATGTCATCCCAGTCAACGGGATCAACAAGGTGCGACACACCCCGTGTTTCATTTTCAAAGAAGGTCGGGAACATTGGCTTGTGCAAAGGCCCAACAAAAACACTCTTGTCAAAGCGTCCCGAGCGCAGGAAAGCGCGATCGACGAGGTCAGGTTGGTTCGTTGACGCCATAAAATAAATTTCGTCATCGCCACCCAGGCCATCCATGAGAGTCAACAGTTGGGCAACCACTGAACTGGCATGATGAGATCCTCCTTGCCCATCACGTTGGCGTCCAATGGCATCAAATTCATCAAAGAAGACGACCACAGGGGCCAACTCTTGAGCTCGTTGGAACAATTCACGGACTGCTCGCTCTGATTCACCCACCCACTTGGACAGGAATTCAGGTCCGGAAACGGCCATAAACTGAACATTCGAAAGATTTGCCACTGCACGACCAAGCATGGTCTTACCAGTACCTGGCGGGCCGTGCAGGAGAACTCCGCCTTTGCATGTCAGGCCCATGGCCTCAAATTGTTCACGGTAGAGAATCGGGTCGACGAGGTGCTCTTTCAATTCCTTTTTGGCTTCCTTATGACCGATGACATGATCGATACTGATGTTACCAATCTTTGCTGGTCGACGCAACTCAACTTGGAAAGGCATTGACCTTTGCATCCCCTCTTTGAAATCTTGATTTAGGATGGTGACATTATTCAATTCCTCTTCTGAGATTTGGGCTGCGTTCAACAATCGATCCATAGGGAAGACACGGCGGATGGCGGCGGCGGCTGTTTGGCGGCAGAGGTTGGCAATATCTGCACCAGTGAAGCCATTGGTGTCTTTCGCAAGTGCACTCAGTGAGATTTCATCCGCAAGCGGCATTGATTGTGCGTGGATGCTAAGGATGTGCTCTCGACCGCTGAGATCGGGGTATGGCACATGTATTCGACGATCGAAACGTCCCGCTCGCAACAGTGCATCATCAATCGATTCCATCATGTTGGTCGATCCAACAATCAAGACCTTGCCACGCTCTTCAAACCCATCCAATTCAACAAGTAATTGGGTTAGAATTCGCTTTTCAAGCTCCCCGTTTCCAGTTTTACGGGAACTGGCAATCGCATCGATTTCATCGATGTAAATGACCGATGGAGCGTCTCGCTTTGCTTGCTCGAACATGTCGCGAAGTTTACGTTCTGATTCGCCGTAATTGGCCGTGAACAATTCTGGACCACTGATGGTCAAGAAATTGCATTGCGCCTCGCGCGCCAACGCCTTTGCCAGCAACGTCTTCCCAACACCTGGAGGGCCATACAACAAAATTCCTTTAGGTGGCTCTTGTCCTGCTTTTTTGTACACTTCGGGGTGGATCAGTGGGACAACAGCAATTTCTTTCATCTCTTGAATGGTTTCATCCAATCCACCAATGTCATCAAATGAAACAGAAGGAATGGCGCCGTTCGCTTGCTTGGCCGGCTTTCCGAGAAGTTGAATTTCACTATCAGAGGTCAACCAACCGTGTGCAGGACGGGAACGTGTGAGGCACAATTCGATCGGTTCACCACCGACAGTCACGATGAAGACATCTCCCTTTCGCACATACACGTCTGTCAAGGAAGCTTTAATCGCTCCAAAGGAGGCTTCATCCAACGGCTGACCAGTTGGTTGAAGACGAGCTTTCGTAAGGCCTTGAGCACGAATTTGATTGCCTGAAATTGAATCACCTTCTTTCACGCGGAGATTAATTCTCATTGTTGGGCCCAGTCCAATCTGGCCCACTTCGATCGCATCATCCAATTGCAATTGCCCAACAGATGTACGGTTTCCTTTCAGTTGAATTGGACCGCCGCTGCGCAATCCTGCAGCAAGTGCTTGCTGCGTGTTCATCACTACTGTGTTGCTGTTCAATCCGCCAAGGGCTCTGCATTCCATTTCAATCATCATTTCAATCACTTCATTCATTCCTGTAGGGGGTGTCTGCTTTTTCTGTCAAATATGACTGGAACATGGATCATTAATCCAAGGTGGCTTCTCTGCTACCGCCAACCGACTCACACCACCACGGTTCCATTCCATACGTTGAGCATAGGGAATTTTCAAATCTGCTGCCTCGAGAAGCGCATACGCACTCATCATTGATCCAACCCACGCTGTCGTGGTCACAATCGAGGCAATTGGCCGCTTCCCCTCTTCGGTGCAGGAAACGACCTCTAAGGCGTATGCTGTTTCTCGCCCATAACGGCAGACCATGCATCCTTCATTCTTATTGAAACGTTCAACAACTCCGTTCGATGATTCGCCTGCGCCGTTAATCATCACGGCTTCAAATTCGATGGAAGCCTCATTCAAGAGAGTGCGAGTCCTCATGTTGTCGAGGCAAGCAAGATAAATTTGGCTTTTTGAGAGTGGAAGGTACAACCGGTTTTCGGATGGCTCTTCATCCAAATCGAAGGAGTCGGTGTCTTCGGCATCGTCGTAGGAGAGGTGGTGTGGGAGGAGGAATTCGTTGTAACCCAAAAACTCAACATTGGGATTGATCTTTGACAATTGTTGGACGGCCACAGATGCTTTTGACAAACCGACATGTTCCTTTCGGTACAGAACCTGCCTGTTTAGATTGTGAAGTTCAATTGAGTCGTCACCGTCAACAATGTGAATCGCACCTTTTCGCAACTCTGCTGCCAGAAGGGGTCCAGCCCAACTGCCCAACCCACCTGCTCCCAAAATCACAGTTTCATCCATCAACGGCTCCCAACCATGGTCGATTTCACAAGGCTCGGCGTCCCATTCAACAACCCCGATATCGAGGGTCCAAGGCTCAGATGCTGTATGAAAGGGGGCAATCTTGAGTTTGGAAAAAGGAGGTTCTGCAGGCGAGGCTCGCAATCGGTACCTTGCTAGTGTCGCCAAGCCATCCGCTGTAGGTTGCATGTTGAGAACTTCGCCATTGATTCCTTGGACCAGAGTTTTTGCTTCTTCGAAGTCGAGTGTTTCGATGCGGCAAGTCAGCGTGTACCACGCATCACTCACAGTCACACTGTTTGCGATGTTGCATTGCAGCAACATGCGTTCAATCATGGCAGAGGCAGTTGCCGTTCGCAGTGAAGACGAGAGCGGGTGGTGTTCACACAATTCTTGAGGCTTGGAAATTGCTTGAGTTGAAACGAGCGCTCGGGCTCCTGCAACACATCCAAACACATCCGCTTGAACGCTGACCTTTGAGCCATTCAGATTAAGATGGATGTCCCATAGAGTTGGATCAAACGTGCCACTTGGTATTGACTTGAACAAGGATTCATGGCTCATTACAACAGCATTCAAGTCCTCTGCCCCTGGGAACATTAGGCTCCAAAATACATTGGTAATCGAATCGTCGTTTTCATAAAAACCAATCTGGCCATCACCTGCACCTGCACCAAGTTGGTACAATAGGACAATCAATTCTGCAACCCCATTGGTGGAGCCAGAAAGGAAAACCCGTAGATTACCCAAGGCGCCTTGGTTTACCATCCCTCGCTGACGCAGGAAGGTATCGTTTGGAATCATTGCCTCACCTTCCTTGCAGCATCATTCGGATTTGGGTTTTTTAGGACATGAAGAACTTGATCGAGGTAGGACCCGATAAGCGCACGATTATTGGCTGATTGTTTTTGAAATGAGACCCAATCCACGCTTCCCACGCAAACAGCACAAAGATCGTGTTTTGGAGCGACAGAATACCGCTTCGACTCATAAATGTTGCAATGCAAGATTTCAGAACTCACGGGATTAAGGATGTAACTTTGAGGTGTATTGCTCGGGAATTCCCGAACATCGACCAATACGGTGTACATGCGCAGTGCTGAATTCTGGTGCGAAACGACGCCAGGTAGCTTAACAATGAACGCCCCCACATTTTTCTTAGAGGAATGCTGTTGAGCAAAAGACATTGACGGAAAATCAACCGCCTTCAAACGATTGAAATCACTCATGCGCAAACCAGCTCCACCAGCGATTTTCCCGACACCCACATACACAGTAGCGTCGCGGAATTGACCGGCGTTCTGGTTGGAAATCACCTTTCCAAATTGGTCGTACACGTCGAAGTTTCCTTTTGGTGCAAGGTTTTGAGCGCGAACGCCCTGCTTGATGGTCTGTTGTGAGGCAACCTCAACGCGTTGCTTGTTGGATTGATCGAGGGTATTGGCAATTGTGAGTGGGGTCATTTGGTTCTTCATATTCTTCATCTCCTGGTTTGGTTTGTTTCATCTCTTGGGGTGATTGTTTGCTGATATCTCTGTAATTTTCTTCAGGAATCGTGCTTGAATTCTTGAAGGTGGGCAAAGGGCGCTCGGACGCACGGGGCGTCAGGGCCGCTTGTTCTCCTCAAGTACTTCTTGGGAATCTTCCCCTTGTAGCGTTCAATCAAGCCATTCATCTCCTTTGTTCAAGAGTTCTAACACTCCTTCCAACCGAGATTCAAGGTCAGAGAGAAGTTGCGAAAGTTCTTCGCTGTGGCCCGAAGCGATGTACTCGTCCCAAGCCTGCGGACTCATCTTATCGAATGATTCAATCCATTCATCGAGCTTAGGTATAATCGTGCGTGCCTGTGTCATCACTCATAGGTGTGTTCACAACACCCAATTTCTGTAATAATTGACATTAACGTCCAGGGCCTTCTACGTCCGAAGGCATGGAATGAAGTTTCAAGACACGCTTGTGTGTGGTATGCCGGCGCAATTGAGCAATCACCCAACGGCCGCGAAGATCTTCGACGCGAAGATTTGGGCTATCTGTTAGGCGGCAATTCACGTACACATCTTGAATTGAGTTGTAGACTTGAGCGACACGGCCTTCTTCTGGGATTTTGACGAAAACTGACATCCCATATTGGTATCCTGCCCGATTAATCATCGTCGGACGGGTCTTATTGCCCCATGCAGCAACATAACCAATGTTTGACCCCGAAGAGTTGCTTTTCGCGCCGCAGACGATTGCCTCTCCATTCCGTGAAGGGTTCTTTTTCGAGATTTGGGCGGAATAGATTGCCGGCTCAACCGAAATGGAGTTGAGAGACTTTATTTTGATAGGACGCACCCTTGGGTCCTTTTTGGAAGGGTCTCGGTTTGCTTTTTGCTGAACCTTCATCTTGGTTCGCTTCGATTTGAGGGTTTTTGGTGGGTAAATAGTTTTGATGTGTTTGCATTTGGTCGCTGTGTGAACATTTGGCCCGATTTGCCATACAGCCCAGCCTCCACGAATCGGATCAATATCCCCTAATAGGCGCAATGGATAGTCTTCCTTTCCATTCAGCGGGTTAAACAGTGTTGCTTGATCCCCTTCGGCAGGAACTTGAAGAAACACAAAATTTCCGGTAGTGTAAGGTTGGCCAAGTGGAGAAAAAGAGTAACCTATCTTTTCCACATCGCACCGAGTGAAAGACTCTTGTGCCACAAAAATGTTCGCATAAGTGTCAGGTTCAACGCCAAACAAAAGATATTTTTGACCTTCAGAAGAGACCATAGCCCCCTGACTGTGGCATTTTTCAATCCAAAGTTGAATGACATTCTTGGGGGTTTGAACCTTGAGGGTGCTTGGGGCAGAAGCGACCGAAATATGATTGATCATTTCCCCTGTTTGCGAGGAAACATAGCGAAACGTCCCATCGCGGGGCATCAAGCCGTTCTGCGATAGAAGGTCATTCACTGTAAGGCTGTCATTTTCCGCTGTGATTGAAGTGGTGAAGTCCTGATCTGGGAAATCAACAAGAAATGTCTTCTGGACGGGCATGATTTGTCTTGTGATGAACCAGCATTATTTATGTCAAAAAAAACATCTTTCGATTATTAAAAAAAAAATTAAATACCCTCGCAAGAATTCAGACCTATGTTGACTTACCTCACCGCACACACACCGCAAATCGGGAAAGGGCATGTGATGAGTCAAGAATGCAGAGATTGGTTGAGGAATTCAAAAACCGAGAAACTTTTCATTTTCATACCCGACGCTAGAGATTATACACAATTTGTCGAAGAAACCAAACTCTGTGTGAGCAAGACATGTCAAGTTACAACAGTCATGCTAAAACCATTGGGAAGTGATTTCGAATCGCCAAATGAAATCCAAGCTTTAGCCTGGGACAACCTCAATACAATCACCTCACAAATGGACACCAATGCTCCAAAAACGATGTTCCTCGGAAGAGGCCCTGCTCTTCATGACCACCTCATGTGGCTGGCTGCAAAATGCAGAGATGGTGTAAAAACGATACATTTTGACGATAAAGGGATCGTTGAAACTGAAGCCATTCCTCCTTCGATTGATGAAAATAAGAAGGGGTTCACAACAATGGCTGGACTGATCGAAAATCATGTTGAAGACATCGTCAAGCAAAGAGCACAAAATGTGGGATGGAGTCACGCACACCGGCTCGCAGGGCGGCCGGGAGGGGCATTAGAATCCGGGATTCGAAAGGCGCTCACACCGGCCATTAATGCAGGTATGGTTGAACTTCTTGAAGTCGATGGGGGAAAAACTGTCTCCTACAAAATCGCACCGAAGGGCATTGAGGCAGCAATACTGGCATACTCTAAGGCGAGGAAATTATCTCAAGAACCCCAACGTGAAGTATTGATGTCCTTCGCACGATTACCAAAGATTCAAAGACAAAATGAAGAGGAACAAATTATGCCTTTTTCGTTCTTCAACATGATTGCACCCCTGCAGCCCGTTGATGGTTTGATTTGTGTCCTGCAGCATCACGAAGACTCAATCGATGGCACGCACATTATGACACTCAACCAGGCATGTGAAAGGTTTCAAGATTCACGAATCATCGGTAATTTGAGGCATGTTCGGCAATCACTTGAGCATCGATGCATGGAAGATTCAATCCTCTTCAGCAATCACGTCGTCGTTATCAATCCAAAGCCAAATACAGCAACGAGTTTGGACTTCACAACTCAACTTCTAGCAGCGCTCAATGAATTTGAAAAGATGCATGGGGGCCACCGCCTAAGAATTGATATGACAGGCCCCCTGACTCAAGTCAGATCTTCAGCGTCAATGCTAGGCCTCAATATGCATGCTAGAATGACCTACACCGTTAAGCCTGATTCCAAGCACTCCAAAAAGCATCATTCCATCAACCTCCCAGGAATGGAGGCTTTCGAGGCCTTCCAACAAGTCAGCAAAGTCAACAAAAACAATCAATACGATGTGAAAATGCTCAAAGTTTTGTTGGCTTATGAACATCAGACCATTGAATCAGAGCCTGATGAATTTGACTTCTTTGAAGATGTTGCGCACAAACAAGAACCCCCGACTTTACCTGAACTGCTCAAATTTGCAAAGGAAAACACACCTGACGGTGCCGATAGAATACCAAATGAACAAGGGAACAGAGTGGTCAAGCGGTTAAGATTGAGAGGATTAGTTGCGGTAACAGTCCTACGAGACAAAGCCAAGACGAGGTATGAGCTTACAGACATAGGGCACTTTGTGGCATCTCAACTCGCACACATGGAAGAAGGAGCGTCGAGTGCATGATTCCTGACACCATTATGTGCCTTTGTCGTGAATGTGGGTCAAAATCATATTCGAAATTCAATCAAAACACAAACTCATGCGAAGCCGGCCATCCACAAAAAACTGCCTTCCTCAAAGTAGGCGATAAGGAGTACATATTCGGATGTAAGAACTGCAGCGGTGGACAGATTTTTGATGATCCATATTGCGATGGATGTGATTCAACGTTCGAGAGGTTGGACGCCCCAAGCAGAAGCACTGGTGTGATGAAGCCATCCAATTATCAAAACCTGTACACAATTGAGGAAATTGAACAGGGCCAAAGGGAACTCGAAGCAATTGAGCGACCGACCTATGAAGAGGTGGTCTTAAGCGAGACCGTTTGCCCTCATTGTGTTGATTCTGAGGCGTCGCCTTTCAAAACTGAAAGGGAAGATTTGGAAATGCTTGGTTATTTCTCCAATGCACCAGAAATTGGAAGAGAGTATGATGAACTCATGTACGCACCTCATGGCATATGCCAAAATCCCGGATGCATTGAATTAGAATATCCTGGTAACAAATATGCCATGGGTGTCAAGTTGATCCCACGCACTGAACTTAAGATTGATGAACTTCATTCAGGCGACTATTGTGATGAATGTCAAAAGGAAACTAAATCCATATTGAATTCTATGGATGGAACCTACACATGCGAAATATGTTCGCTAACAAAACCAAATCTATCAGCAATCAATGCGAGAAAGAAAGGTGTCTCAGATTTAGATTTCGAGGCGAAATCTGCCTACAGCAACGCGCTAAAGGGGAAATCTGAATGGCTCACTCCACCATTTGTCTTTTCCATGGCAGTCAATTTTCACGCCCGATCGAAATCCTTCGATAACGCAGATGCAAACAAGGAGGAAAACAAAGAGGCAGGGGGCACGGCCATTACACCACCGAATGACTGGTGGACAATATTAGGCCCTCATCTTCGACCCCAATACCAAGCGAAGGGACCTGAGACCTATGAAACTCATGTGTTGCTCACTGCTTACCTTGTGAAGTCATCGATGAACCATATCGAACCTCTATGGTTGTATTCAAGCAAAGATAGAACAGGTGCTGGCGAAAGGAAAATTCGAAAGGCATTTGAACACTACCAAACCAATCAAATCGTGTTCTCATCAATCATACCTAATGTGCAATGGACATCCTGCAATCCAGAAAGGACCGGAATTGAATCTCTGGTGAATGTCTTGGAAAAGAATGTGAATTTTTGGCCGGTTGAACATTCTCAAAAACAAGACGTGATTCAGCGGGCAAATCAGTGGTGTCTTGCCTTCACTCAATCCCCTGTTTACAAAAAATACCGAACTACGTGTCTTCTTAATGAGCCCTATACAATGAACGATCAGTTGAACAATCCGGTTGGAATGATTGAATCGTTTTCAATTCTTGCTGCACTCAAAGAAATGAACCCTGGGGGAAAAGAAATTGTCCAACGGCACCTCTATCCAAAGCAAGAAAGGGCAGACTGGGCAACAATATTGAATGATAAAGGTAAAACTTTCGTTCGAAACCTCGACCGACTTCT
>Ga0209603_1003078_pt1 | contig 14660 bp, 24 predicted proteins | sample COGITO_mtgs_1206_FD_184812 | JGI IMG/M metagenome (GOLD analysis project Ga0209603, IMG submission 184812) | Pelagic marine microbial communities from North Sea - COGITO_mtgs_120607 (SPAdes) (version 2) | ecosystem: Environmental > Aquatic > Marine > Epipelagic ... | reverse complement strand
TTGGTTTCTAGCAAATCCACTGCCGCACTATCGGCGGCGTTGGCTGAACCGCCGCGCTCTAGCGTCAGTTTAGCTATTGCGCCTATTTCCTCAATGCGAGCATTGCCATCAACAGTCAACCCATCCGCCGTGACCGTACCCGTGACATCAATGCCTGTGGGGGTTACCTCTGAATATTTAGTGCCATCAACATAAAATTCTATTTTTGATCCAGCGGATACATCATTATTATCAGCAGCAATTATTAGCCTGTCACTAGAGCTAGTAATTAAATGTTGAAGATTGGTTACAGAACTGTCATTCATTGTGATAGTGGGGTTAGTATCCCCCAGTACAATGTCACCCGTGACATCAATGCCTGTGGCTGTGGTGGCTAGTTTGGCGTTACCTGCGTGGTATAAATTAACAGCGCCGCCTTCAGCCGCATTAATCATGTTTTGCGTATCTGCGGCATTGTTCAATTGAAACGTGTTAGTTACAACACGCAATGGGCCAGTACCAGAAGTGTCCGCAATTAGGCTGTAAGTACCCGTATGATAAATCTGTAGGTCGCTGCCAGCGCCGAAGATGGCTTTGTTGTTATCTCCGAACGTCATGTCGCCGTCAACGTCTACGGCGTCTAAATTAGCAGTACCAACTAAAGTAGTAGTACCTGTGACAATTAAGGTATCAGCACTTTCGTCCCACAATAGGCTTTTACCTGCGGTAGCACCAAAGAATTTAACGTCGTAACCCGTGTCGTCTACACCTACTGTTACTGCTCCGTCTGCTTGTACAGTACCATTAATGTCTAAGTTTGTAAATACTGAAGTCCCAGTAAACGTGGGAGCTGCAGAGTCTGCTTTGGTTGCAATTGCTGTTGAAATGTTGTCGAACTCAGTTTCAAACTCAGTTCCTTTAATAATTTTGCCGCTGTCACCTGAAGGTAAAGTATCCTTTGCGGCAAAGTCAACGGTTTTGGTGTAATTACTCATGGTCTATCCTCTGATATTGACTACTATGCTGCCCGAGGTGTGAGAGGGCTAAAAAAGAAAAAGGGGGCCTGTGAAGACCCCCTTAGAGTTCTTAGGCAGAAGGAACTGCAAGAACGAAACCAGCTTCAGGACGGTATACTTCAACACCGTACAGGCAGTCAGCCGTGAACAGAGTTGACAAGTATTCCTGCTTGTACTGGGTTTGTGAACGTACTGACAACTGCTCTGCGAGAACAATAGCGTCTCGATGGAAGAGCATAGCAGCACGAGTGTCTACAGAGGAAGCAGTGTTATCACCAGCAGCTTCGATAGTTGCACAGTTAGCAGAGACATATACGTCTACTCCGTACAAGTTACCGATTAAGCCAGACTCAACACCACGACCGCCTACGAAGTCAGAAGACACGTAACGGTCAATCCCCATGATAGCATTTCGAGTAGCAGGAGGAATAACAAGTACACGATTTTCCATCGGTACATTGTTGTCGTCCAACTTCTGAATCATGTCACGGAAGAAAGCATCAGTGAAGTCATCACCAGCAACAAGAGTGTCGTCAGTGTACTGAGTCGTCGTACCGGCGTCGTTGAAGAAACAGCCAGTGTGCTGATAGTCAGTAGGAGCTACTGAACCAGAGAACACAACTGCACCACCGTTGCCGAAACCAGTACCACAAGAGTGGAGATCAGCGTCGATCTTAGTAGCCAAAGCGTAACCAGCGTCTTCAGTGTAAAACTGACGGAGGCTGTTTAAAGCTTGGACTTCAACGATGTCTTCGATGAGACGTGAGTACTCAAAGTGACGATCGATGTCAACAGTCAGTTCGCCTTCAGTGTTTGCAATGATAGTAACTGCAGTATCAGCAGCCTTAGCATTTGCGTCACCACGGATGGGCTTAGGAATGTGAAGTTTGTCACCTTTCTTGCCATTCATGCTAATCTTTTTAACAAGAGGGGCCATTTTCAGGTTTTTTTGGTAAGCAGCGATGATCTCGTCACTCCAGATTTCTGGAATAAAAGTAGCCGCTTCTGTCTTTGCAGTGTTGCCCCCTGCACCGGGATATGTAGCAGTAGCCATGTCAATCTCCTTTTAGATTATTTGACTCGACCCTCCGCGTATGCTTTCAGTATCTCTTCTGATAAAGCTTGGTAACGCTCTGGGTCTGTTTTCATTAGTTTAATAATGTCGGCCCTGCGATATACTTTTCTACGACTTACTTCAGAACTACCCTGTGCTCCGCCTGTGTTAGCTGCCTTAAGTTGTTGCTTACGTGCTTGTTTCTCAACTTGCACTGTCTGCTCCGCTACTGTCTTACGCTCCTTCCAGAGTGAAAACAGTTCGTCTGCAGCATCAGCATTGTACTGTTGGTCAGCTTCTACAAACAACTGAGTCCTAATCTTTGAAGCCTTAATCCAATCAGCAAACTTAGGGTCCTTAAGGATATCCTGCATTTCTGGGTGTTTGCCATTAAGCAAGGCCAGAGACGCTTGTTTTTTGTACTGAGTGGAGTACTCTTGTGCTTCTCTAATTTTAGGGTGGTTCTCAATAGCACGATTAACGGCTGCTTGAGGGTCTGTAAAATAGTCTATATCGTCTTCAGGCTCAACGTATTGTTGAGGTGCTTGTTGTTGTGGTTGACTTGTAATAAAGTCATCTACAACCTTACGAAGTTCCCCTACTTCTGAGGACTGACGACCTAAAAGCTTCTCAGCTTCTTGGTGCATCTGCACTACTTCTTCTAAGGACTTATTTTGGTACTTATCAGGTACTGTAGGGTTTTGTTGAGGTTGTTCAACTTCTTCTTGTAGTTGAGTCTCTACGGGTTCTTCGTTTTCTAGGGTATCTGCAGTTTCCTCTTCAGGCTGCATATCCACCAGTGTTGCTCTAGACATAATTAAACTCCGTGAACTTAGTCATTATGGAGATTGAGTTTTTTTGCCTGCTTGTTCGTGTTCTTTTACCCACTTCATGTGTCTACCGGGGAAGTCCCCAGTGTGTCCATCAAGTATAAAAGCCGGGGCAGACACCATTTTTGTAGCACTAGCACCGCAATTGCACCTACTCTCAGCAGTGCTAGAGGCTACGAACTTTTCGTATACGTGTCCATTTTCACAACGGAAGTCGTATACTTTAATCATCTACTTCTTCTTCTTCTGCTTGTTCTCTAGCTACTGTAATTGTTGCTTCTAAGTTAATTACAGAAGCTAAAGCAGCAACTTGGCCTTTGCGAAAGAAGAGATCTTCGGTATCTTTAACTGACTGAATGTCAGCTAATTTAGTTGCATTTGAGGATAGCTCTTGAACGAGTTGTTTGAAACCTTCGTGATTGAAGAGTTTGTTGTAGTTGTCAAAGTAAGTTTCAAGCTCGGGTGTCATAAGTTTCCTTTAGTTAATACTACAGTTATAGTATAGCATATTTTTAGGTTAAAGTCAAGAAGTATTTAGTAGCCCTTTTTCATTGGCTTCTTCTTCTTTTTAGCTGCTTTCTTAGCCGCTGCAACTCCAGTTTTGGTGTACGGGTACTTAACTCCTGCTACTTTAGGCATTACTTCTTTCTCCCTTTGGTTGTTTTGGCTGCTTGTTTGAAGGCTTTTGCGCTGGGGGCACCTTTGGAACCCGGTTTACGCATCTTCTCCTTACTACCCGCAGCGATTCGTTTGCGTTTTGCGTGGATATTATCATATAGACCTGCCACTACCATTTCTCCTTGTTGGCCCAATAAGCCGCTGACATCTTACCTTTTGCAATATTCTTTGCATGGCGAGCCTTAAATGATTTGCGTCTGGCTTTGTCTTTCTCAGACTTAGGGGCTGCACCCGCACCGCTAACTCCTTGTTGTCCAAACCTAATGGTTTTAATCTCGTCACCTTCTTTGGCAACTACTACGTGCGACTTAGTAGGATGACTAGGAGTCCTCTTTGGTTTGTTGAACCCGCTTACTCCCGCCCTTGTTAGTCTTGGGTCCTTCTCCTTTGCCATTGGAAAGCTCCTCTACTTTTAGTTCTAAGTTTTTAATCTGTTGCCACTTGTCTTCAAATTGTTTGTCAATGTGTTTTAGGAGAACACTTAGTTCTTTGTCCGTTAGCATGATTATCCTCTTGGTTGTTAAATTGCAAGCCACTCCTCAAAGTCTCTTACGTACATAAGATGTGCTGTGGCGTGTTGTGTGTTAAAAGTTAAGGTTGATCCCCCAAACTCATCGATGTTAAATTGGGCTATGTTGTACAGAGCAGCACTATATATCCTAATGTCTCCAGTAATGTTTACCGTATTAGCCGTAGCTAAGTACATGACGACTGTTTCTCTGTCTTTAGGGGCTGGATTTAAAATAATGTCTACGTCTGCAGCACACCTAAGAATCTCTGTTCCAGACGTAGTGTGGTCTGAAGTTAAGGTATAAGGAGTAGCAGTAGCTAGGTCTGCTCTTGATTGAGGTACATAGCTCATTATATTGCCAACCACTCTTTAAATTCTTGGATGTACACTAGGTGTATCGTGGTGTCGTCTTGTTCTACAATAATACTACCAAGTCCAAATTCATCTACGTTGTACTGGGCTATGTCGTAGTAAGACATGTTGACAATGTTAATCTCACCTACGATGTCAATCCTGTCATCAGTACGACAATTGATGATAACGGTCTCTCGGTTCTGCGGGTGCTCTCTTAAGTGGACCACGACACCAGAAGTAACCTTTAGGATCTCAGAGCCGCCTGTGGTGTGGTTACTCGTGATAATCTTAGCCGTAGCGTTCTTAAGGTCAGCACGACTAGCCATACTACCCATAGAGATGTTGTAGACATTGGGTGCCTGAGCTTCGTTAAGCTCCTTCACGGCCCCTGCGTCTACCTCTTCACCGTTAGTCAAAGTAAGGACCAAATGGCCGTCAAAGTCCACTGAGGCGTCTTGTACCCCTACTCCTTCTTTGCCTTCTTCTCCGTCCTTCCCGTCTTTACCGTCCTTGCCGTCTTTGCCCTGCTTTCCTTCAGGTCCAGTGTCCCCTTTAGGGCCTACGTCACCTTTAGGGCCAGCAACACCAGCAGGGCCAGTGTCGCCTTTCATGGCTTTGACTTTGCTTACACGGTCCTCAAGTTTTTTCATGAGGCCGCTAAACTTGTCGTCAAGAGCGAGGAGTAGTACTCTAACGTCCATCAGAGGTCAACCGTGACATGAGTTGTTGCTCAAGTTCAGACGACTCCTTCTCCTTAATTTCTTTGGCTGATTGGCTGCTCTTTTGCATCTCAAGCTGTCTTTCCTTAAGGAGCATGTCTGCAACTTTAAGTCTACGCTCAAACTCTTTGTCGTCTTCCGTTCCTTTGCGTATGTTTGTGGTGACTGCTTTGATACGGTCAATCTCAAGCTCCGAAGGCATAAGCTGTGTTTCCATAGCCATTTTCTGTGCTCTTGACTGAGACTCAGCAGCCTGACTAGCCAAAGCTGCAGTCTGTGACTTCTGGAACTCAACCTGTGCCATTTGTGCTGCCTGAGCCATTTGCTGTGCTTCTGGGTTAGGCTCCATAGCCTTCTGAAGAGCTGCACCAAGTTCTTCTCGGTTAGACAAGTTCATGTTGTCAATGATAGACTGGATCAGTGTGTTGTACAGAGGAGAGCCTTTTTCCATAGTCTGTAGCAGTTGTACAAGCTGAGTCACTTCGTACTCTCTAGCAATGATACCCAGAGTACTACTCGCGTTAAACTTGTAGTCAGCAACAGGGTAGTTCTCAGGATCAAACTGCATGTAACGATAGGCTGCTTTCTTTACAAAAGGGATCAAAAAAGACTGCTGGAAGTTAATGAGTGTGCGCTTATGGCGTTTAATAATAGCGCCAAGAGACATACTAATACCAGCAGCCGTAGCTTCTCCGTTAACTGAACCCGCGATTCCAGCAGAGTCAACCGCACCAGTAGCCTGTTGTACCATCTGCTGTAGAGCAGACGCCTGAGCAAAGGTAATTTGACTAACTTGTCCAAAGTTAAACGGCTGTAAAATTTCACGTGGATCTCCGTTTGTTAAAATCATTTTACCGGGACGTACTTCCGGTTTAGCTCCACGTGGTAGCCTAGTAGCGTCCACAGCCAGCATAGGATGAATCGTGAGGCTTAGAGCGTCAATCCTAGCTCGTAACTCAGCGTCCAAAGCCTTCTGAGAGTTGTAACCTTTTTCACACACGCCTCGACCCCAGAACCTTCCGGGTACTACGTCCCAAGGGAAAGCAACGATGGGTCTGTCCTGCATCATGTAAGGGTTAGCCTCAGCTTTCAACAAGATGCCACCATTGGCAATTACTACAACTGCCTCTACGTACCTTGACTCTCGTTTTGACTCTGAGTCTTCAGTCACTTCTACTATTTCTTCTTCTTCTTCGTTTTCGTCAGCCATAGCAGACTCAAGAAGCTCTCTAGGGACTAAACCGTAGTACTTAGTGAGACGAACTTTGTCGTCGTTGTACACAGAGTAAAGCTGGTCTGGTTCCAATTCTGAGTCAGTAGCAGCAGGACCTACGTAAACATCACGGTAAACACCCTGTTCCTGTAGAAGCTCAACCTGATGTAGACTTACGAACTCATCTACTGCTACTCCTAAAGCGTCTTCAACACTGGTAGCCACAGGGTCAATTAAGAAGTTCTGAGGGAGTACAGGCTTAAGTTTTACTTTGACTCTTTCTGTAATGTTGACTCCAACTGCCTGTAAGTCACCACCCATGATGGGCTGAGTTGCAGGAGCCATTTCCTTCATTTCTTCGATGATAATCTCACCCATAGCAGTACCGTAGACAGCAGCGTTGATTAGACACTCTGCTACTGCTTTACGGACCTTACAGTCCTCGAAGTCTTCTGTCAACTTGTTTCTCAGGAACATCACGTCTTGACGCTCTGAGTCACCCACGTTGTCGGACACGTCGAACCACTTGCCTCGACCAAAGGTAGCTTCCTCTAGCTCTGCTACGTTTGACTCAACAGCTTGTTGAAGCGCAGGAGAAATAATACGACTTCTCTCTGACTTACGTTCTGAGTCTGCTGGGTCCCAGATTCCTCTCCAGAGTCTGTAGTACTCATCAAAGCGTTCTTCGTAGTTAGACTGGTAGTTGTCACGCCAATCTTCACATTTGGTTATAACCCAGCTTTCAATGGATTCTTCCATCATAAGGGGATCTGGTTCAAATAAGTCACTCATAGTTTGGTTCCCTAGTATCCTGAGACTACGTCTAAAATTTCATGGTCATCAATTTCGTATTCGTAGTCATAAACTACGTTTGCAAGCTGGTCAATGTAAGCTAAAGCATCAACTAAGTCGTCGTGAGTTAGTGGGTCAGGGAACTGAAACAGTTGGTCTAAGAACCTAGAGTTCCACTCCCCTTTATTCAGAGTTACAAATCCGTTTTCAAAGCGTCCCTGAAGCGCCCACATGACCCTGTCAGTCTTCTTCTTGTTACCGTGACTAAGTTCCTCGACTCTGAAGAACGTCCCGTGTCGCTTCTGTAGGTCCAGCAGAGGAGACATTACTGCTTGCTTTGCAATGCCCTTCTCAATGCCTACACTGAGTGGCTCGTAGTCTCTTACAGCTTGAAATATCTTAACTGCTGTTTCGTCGAGAGTCCAACGACCGTATATAATGTTTTCTACGTACCACCCATTTGGATTTACTTTTACTACAACAATAGCTGTTTCGTCTAGCTTAGTGTTCTTAGTTCTCTTTTTGTTGACTTCTTCAAAACCTGCTAAGTCAACTGCTATGTAGTAGTCCCCTTCTCCTGAGCTTTCTGTGTCAAACTTTACCCAGTCCTCTTTAAACATTTCTGACCCACGAGCTTCAAATGACGCCATAAATTCCTGACGAAACGCATAGCTCGACATAGACTTCTTAGCGGTGTCAATTTCATTTGGGTCCAAGATTGGGTTGTCATAGGAAGTAAAGTGCCACGCTTTGTAAGTCTCGTCGTCACCTAGCTCTGCGTACTTATACAGTTCGTAGAAGTGGTTGCGACCCATAGGTGTTCCTATGAACATCGCACAGCCCTTCTGGTCAGCCAAGGCAGGTCTTAGGATCTGCTCAAATACGTCAGGCTTCATGTCTGCGTACTCGTCCAACACTAGGAACTTAAGGCTGACACCACGCATTGTCTCTGGTCTATCGGCCCCTTTGAGGCTTATGGTTGCACCGTTGACTAACTTAATCTGTAAGTTGTTAATGTGGCTACCTGAGATGACAGGGTTCCCTAGTTCCAACAAGGTCTGCCACATGATGTCACGTGCCTGTCCCTGTGTTGGCGCTACGTAGAACACGTGGCCCCTCTCGGCCTGCAAAGCGTTTACAATAAGCATCCATGCTGCAAGCCTAGACTTCCCTGTACGTCTACCTGCTGCTACAATCTTAAATCTAGTGTTGTCTGCCCAGACATCTTGTTGCCAAGGCAGTAGCTCAATGTCAAGATCCATTAAAGTTGTTAAACACTGTTGGTGCTGGGAGCAGGTCAAAAGTCACTACTACTTCGACATTACCTGAGCTACTTGTAGACGCTTTAATAACGTCACCGGGCTGTAGTACAAACACTGCTTGACCGTCAATCATTAGATGTTCTTTGGAACTTATGTTAGTGCCGTTATAGATATAGATATCAGGAGTTGGACTAGGTTTGTCCACAAATAAAGTAATGGAGTTAGTAGAGTTGTGCAAGTTAGCAACAAAGACTAAGTTCCAGTGAGCTACATGACCGTCAGGAACAGTAACAATAGTTTGTGTACTGGTGTCGGTCAGGTTTTTATTCTTAGTGTAAAGCATTAGTACAACCACATCACAGGAGTTGTGCCACGTGTGTCCACATGGACGAATGTTTTGGCAATGCCTATGCCCGTGAAGCCCTTTTCAAGAGCTTGTTGCACGAGGACAATACGTTGAGCTGAGTTAGTAATTTGGATGTCTACTGCAATGCCTTGGGCATGGGTCCCCGGAACATCCTTGGCAGCTTCAATAGGATGTTCTATGGGGTGTCTATAACCGCTTGTTATGACAAACGGGAACCCACACCCAGCACGTAAACGATCAAGCTTCTGTAGGAACTCCGGTTCCATCTTGTTTTCACCAGTGACTTGGCAGTTGAACTCGTCTAATGTAAAGTACTTAAGACTCATCTACTACTTCTCCTTCGATAACATCACTGGGATCGCTTACGTCTACAGTACCAACACCAGTAATGTTGATCTGTATGGCGTTTCTACCACCGTCCTTCACTACTTCTCGCTCAAATGCACCTACAGGTAGCATACGGTCCATAATTAGCTTCCAAGCAGAAGCCTGATTCTTATGGTCGTTGTCCAAGGCAGCATCAAAAATAGTCTCAAGGACCTTTTTAGACTTAGGGGAAGCCAACATACGAGATTTGTACTCGTTGATTATAGCGGCGTCACCCTTGGGTCTACCCACTTTACCCTTGTTACCGGGTTTTACAGCGGCTAACTCTGACTTACGGGGTCTGCCACGACCTCTTTTTTTAACTTCGGAAAGTTCAGTGGTCATAACACAAATTGTCCCTAATTACAACAATAGTATAACATAAGTCTTCACATAAGTCAAGCTATTTATGGCTTAGTAGTGGCAGTAGTAGTAACACGAGTGAAATCATGGGCTTACACGTGTTTAATTAAGGCTCCTTTTTCCTAGTTTTCACCTTTTTTGTGCCTGAGTGGCTACTACAATTGTCAACACAAGTCAACCCCCGCCCCCGGCCTAACATTGGCACGACTTTTGCATGTCTAAAGTTGGCACGAGTCTTGCTAGGGCGCAGAGTTGGCACGAGTTTTGCATGGGGCAACCTGTGGATAACCTGTGGATAACTATTGGCACGACTCTTGCATGTCCAATGTTGGCACGTGTTTTGCTTGTGTTGCAACATTCGTGCCAGGTCCAGAGTTGGCACAGGTTTTGCATGGGGTGCAACATTCGTGCCAACACGAGGCGCGCCCAAAGTTGGCACGAGTCTTGCATGGTGTGCAACATGTGTGCCAGTGTGCAAGTTGGCATGGGTTTTGCATGTGTGAGAACCTAGGTTGGACCCTTTAGAGTCCAAGCGACAAGCACAACACGAGGCACAACACAAGAACATCACGAGTTTATATATTGGTGCATCACTGTAAAAAATAGTTACGATTAGGCTTGCAACGGTCGCCCAATCTGTTAGAGTTAGCACATCAATTAACTATATGGAGAAACACAAGATGAAACAGGACGCAACGGCAGTTATCACGCAGCAGTTCATTGACGCTATAGAAGGTGGCATGCTCGAGGGTAGATGGGTCAGGCCATGGCAAAACACGGGCGATGGTTTCCCTACTAATGCACTGACAGGGCGGCCCTATAGTGGCACAAATGCCTTCATGCTTTTAATTGCCGGTGGTGGTCAATGGGCGACCTATAAACAATGGCAGGAATTAGGCGCACAAGTCCGCAAAGGCGAGACGTCGACGAAGATTCTTAGGCCTATAATCAAGAAGGACCCGGCGAAGATTAAAGAGGATATGCTGATAGGCTTCAGCGCTGCTAGTGTTTTCTCAGCAGCTCAGGTTGACAACTACAACGCACCGTCCATTGAGTCTAAAACCTTCGAAGATTCAGCAGAAGCAGAAGCGTTTGTTATCGCTACAGGCGCGATACTGAAACATTCGCAAGACGGGACACGCGGCGCTTACTACGTGCCCTCTGCAGATTTTATCAACATGCCAGCAAAAGAGTTATTTATTAGCGAGCAAGAATACTATAGTACGCTGCTGCACGAATTAAGCCATTGGTCAGGCCATGAGTCTCGACTTGACAGGGGATTGAACACTAGCAGGTTCGGAGAAGAGGCCTACGCGTTCGAGGAACTGGTAGCAGAGCTGTCTAGTACGTTCCTGTGCGCCCATCTAGGCATCCATCAAGGCTATCAGGACAATCACGCAAAGTACCTCAAAAGCTGGCTGAAGGTACTCAAAGATGACTCTAAGGCGCTTATGACAGCCGCTAGTCAAGCCCAAAAGGCTTTTGATTATCTCGGTAAATTCTCACAAGCTGAAGCAGTAGAAGCAGCCTAGGGAGATTCTAAAGCATTGCCCATGTTGACAGCGTGGGCTTTGCTATAGTATCTTTCAAAATTCACAACATAAGGACAACACAAGATGACAATTAGACTTTCTAAAGCTGGCAAGATGCCCTGTAGATCATGGTCACTACAGGCACTGACAACGTGCCCTGGCAGCATAGGCGACAAAGGTACACTGGTGGACGCATGTAAAGGTTGCTATGCGACTGGTGGCAACTATCGCTTCCCCAATGTCAAACAACCGCGCGAGTCTAATCAAAAGGACTGGAAACGTGCTGATTGGGTCGCTGATATGGTAGCAGAATTAGACAATGACCGTTATTTTCGCTGGTTTGACAGTGGGGACGTGTACAGTCTAAAACTAGCAGAGAAAATATTTGCGGTGATGCAAGCGACGCCTTGGGTCAAGCACTGGCTACCGACGCGGATGCACAAGTTTGTCAAGTTCCATTCCGTGTTCGCTGCAATGGAGGCTCTGCCCAATGTTGTCGTGCGCTATTCGTCCGACAGTGTGACAGGTGAGGTAGTAGCAGGACGCAATACAAGCACGATTGTGGCGTCTTTAGACTCTGGCAATGGTAACCTTACGATTTGCGAGTCTAGTACCAGAGACGGCAAATGCGGCCCTTGTCGTGCCTGTTGGAACAAAGCGGTTCCTGTGATAGCATACCCGGCACACGGCAAAACGATGTTAAAATTAATCAATCTTAGAGAGGTGGCATAGCATGAACAAAGAAACAGATCAGGCAATAATAAAGTTTTTTGTTGAGGCGTACATAGCGCCCACGGAAGAACAGCGGCAGTATGCGAACTGGTGCGCTTTGGGTGCCTGCAAAGGCCTATACCCTGAAGAGGTGAGGCACCTAGAGAAAGAAGCCGTGAGCAGGCTACATTTTAAACACTGGCGGAGAAAACTAGAGGAGGTAGCATAGCATGGCAAACTGGCACAGTGAAACAATAGAAAGATTCAAGACTTTAGGCAGTGACGCATTGCTTTATATCAGACAAGACGCATACAATGTGGCAAAGGCAGGCGACACACTAGACAATCCAAAAGCTGGGCAATATTGGGATGAATTTCACTATGCCGCGCAGGAATTGAGACGCCGTAAGGTTACCGCAGTAGAATTTAAGGAGACAATAGCGTGAACGAATTAATAAAAGAGTACTTGACACTGGTAGAGCGTACAGTTAAAACGAATGATATATTCGCATACCAGAAAATCGAACAGATAGAATCAGAGTACCCAGAGATTGTTGATGCTGTTTATCAATCGGCTGGTCCTTTGTCCTATGATTTCCACAATAATAGAGTGATTAAACAATGAAACTAACAGATAAAGAAATCCTAGACTTTGTAAAAGAAAACATAACAATAGCTAAAGGCATGACTGGCCATATCGAAATAAAAGGAGTGCACTGCTCCATTCGTGGCGATGTTGGTGGCGATGTTGATGGCGATGTTAATGGAGATGTTGGCGGCAATGTTGGTGGTAATGTTTGTGGCAATGTTGATGGAGATGTTGGTGGCGATGTTGTTGGAGATGTTGGTGGCGATGTTGTTGGAGATGTTGGTGGCGATGTTGTTGGAGATGTCCATGGTAATGTTGATGGAGATGTTGGTGGCGATGTTAATGGAGATGTTGGCGGCAATGTTGGTGGTAATGTTTGTGGCAATGTTGATGGCTCTTGAAGTTGGAGTGGTAAATTATGAGCGTTATATTAAGCAATAGAATGAAGACACCTGATGGAACAATACTAGAATCCATCAATCGTCACGACTATGTTACGCATATAGATGCTAACGGCAAAAAGTATATGCTAGATGGTGGCTGTGATTATGTTAGATGCTCTGCTAACGGTGATGAGGAAATGCTAACTGTCACCTCAGACGATAGCCATGAAGTGATAAGAGAAGTGGTCAAGTGGGGAACTTACGGCAAGGATGGTGACGAGCCTTTGAGGCATGTGACAATTGCTGGCTTAAACCCATACCACCTTAGAGCTATCTTGGACACGCAGCAGAAGAATATGCGTCCAGCTTTGTACAAAGTGATGCGGGATGAGGTAAAGTTTAGAGATAACTTTTACGAAAACTGAGGATAGCTGTAGATATGAAAGAAATAAAAATTAAAGTGCCTGATGTGGCGCATATTGTAATTTCAGGCCCAACCCAATGCGGAAAATCAATTGTGATGGACACAATCGAGAAGGCGTTAAAAGCTAAGTTTGGCGCAAATGTAGTCAGTGAAGACATGCGTATCGAGCGAAACGCAAGCGACTACGAAAGCCTGCAAGACTGGCAAAAAAAGATGGTTGCTAAAACAACATGGGTTATGAGTGAGGCCAAAGACTAGATTTACATACAGAAAGGAACTAAATATGAAAGTTAGAATGTATAAGCTAATACAAGAGATAGTTGATTCAGGTATTGAGTCTGGGTATCAATACGCATGCAAGCACACTGAAAACCCCCACCCTGACACAATCAAGCATTGCATTGAGCGGTACATCATGCAGGGCTTTGATGAAGCCTTTGAATTTGACCAAGAGGAATCATGATGGGAACAAACACCACAGCAATCTATGAAAAGAAAACTATAGGAAGAAGCGGACAATGAGCGTAACTTACAGCACAAACTGGATGGGTCCAGTCAACATGAAGTGGTACAGTGACCGAGGACTGACTCGCAAAGTGTCCAAATTGTTAGAAGAGGATCAGAGATTTGGTGATTTAAAAGCGGGCGACACTTGGACATATGATGAGATCACTACAGAATATGCTTGTGGGCGTATTGACATTCGTGGTTTAGATCCGGAGAAGTATTGGAATGGTTGGGACGAGTACGGTGTTGCACCTATGCACGGTGAGGACTGGAACGCACTTGGTGATTTTTTGGATAGACTGAGTGGAGAGAAGGTTGTGCCCTATGAATCCTTGATTATGCTGTTTGAAGCACAGTATGGTAGAAAGATTAGATGGGCGACTGACCAGTGGGTAACCTGCTACAACTGCTGGACCATAAACGGTCACACTGAAGACTGCGACAAGCCATTATTGGAGACATAATATGACAATGCCCAGTGAGAGAACTCAAGCAGTATTACGAACAGAACGATTTCTGCTGGCTCTGCGTGACCCCAAGAAATATCCTCGTGTGCCCAAAGCAGTGCGTGAAGAAGCCAGTCGACTGCTGAGGCACTATCCGTCAAAGTACCACATGGAGCACGTAGGATGAAAGTATTTTTAGATGTGTTACCTGATGGCAAGTTGTATGGATTCCCGAAGCAATTGCCTGACGAATTAGTTAAGAAGTTTGGCGGAAGTGATTATGGATTGAAGCCCGGCTGGAGAAAGTGGGCAACTGAACAAGGTTATCCTGGGGTTGATGGAAAGAATGTTCAGTGGATGCACTACTATGAACGATGAGCAAATGCTTGACGCTCTAGTAAAGAGGCAACAAAGTGCCTTGGCACTCTCTGATGAGAGGGTGCGAAGGCTTTTAATATTATTACTACAAAAAGTGAGGCAACGATGAGAAATAAAGTATTTGTTCTAGTGGAAAGTGGTACTCCTAATGGTGGTGTGAAGGGCGTGTATACTCAGTTTGAGGTT
>Ga0209603_1003074_pt1 | contig 14667 bp, 15 predicted proteins | sample COGITO_mtgs_1206_FD_184812 | JGI IMG/M metagenome (GOLD analysis project Ga0209603, IMG submission 184812) | Pelagic marine microbial communities from North Sea - COGITO_mtgs_120607 (SPAdes) (version 2) | ecosystem: Environmental > Aquatic > Marine > Epipelagic ... | reverse complement strand
TTAACGGTATATAGGTGTTAAGTAAACTCAAGCTTGTTTTCAAAGGAAGCGCCCATGCTGCTCGGCATTATTTGCAACGAAAAAACCCAAGATTTAGATACGCTGCAAGCGGTCAACCATCTGTATTTGCGCGCCGTGGCAGAGCATATGGATGTGCAGCCCGTGCTGATACCCGCCGCCATGGCGCAAAAAAATGCGCCCACGCCAAAATTCAACGCCGACCGCCTGCTCGATAGACTGGACGGGCTTTTGATAACGGGCAATCGCTCGAATATTCACCCGTCGCATTACGGCGCGCCCGCAACGCCGGCCCATGAGCCTTTCGATAGAAACCGAGATGCCGTCGCTTTCGCGCTCATCCAAGGCGCCTTGGACCGCGACCTGCCGATGTTAACGGTTTGCCGCGGCATGCAAGAGCTGAACATCGTATGCGGCGGCTCGCTGGCCACCGATATTCACACGCAGCCGGGCAAGCTCGACCATCGCACGCCAAAGAGTGATAGTTTGAAACAGCGTTATGTCGCGCGTCATCGCGCGCAATTTATAGACAATGGCTATTTTCATAATCTGCTGGGCGTTGCCCAAGCCCAAACCAATTCGCTGCATTGGCAAGCCATCGATCAATTGGGCGATGATTTAATCATCGAAGCGCAGGCCGACGACGGCACCATTGAAGCGGTTCGCCATAGCCAAGCCAGCCATTGCATTGGCGTGCAATGGCATCCTGAATATCAAACCGGCGAGAATATTATCTCGGCAAAACTTTTTGGCGATTTAGGTCGCGCCATGCAGGAGCGCTAAGATGACTAGCCCGAACGCAAGGTCAAAACAGCCGGTGCAAGATTTGGTCATTGCCGCCGGCCCTTCGGCTTTGCAGCACATCCAGCAAAACGGTTTGAACCCAAACGACGTCAGTGCCATTTTTGGCGCCTCGGGCGCGGCCAAATGGCTGGCCATTGCTGGGCTCGACCATGCGGTGTTTTCGCACTTCATGAGCCAACGCAGCGAGCCGACCCCGGTTGATTTATTCGGCACCTCGGTCGGCGCCTTTAAGCTTGCGGCCAGTGCGCGCCAAGACCCCGGCGCCGCGCTTTTGGCCACGGCGAAAGCCTATGTCGAGCAAAGCTATCAAAGCGCCACCAGTTTGGCCGCCATCGACGAGCAGACCGCCATTGTGTTGAACAAAGCTTTTGCGCCCGATATGCCGCAAGCGATTGAAGAGATTTTGACCAATCCGCGCTACCGCCTACACATTGGCACCGTGCGATGCCATGGCGGCTTAAACAGTGCCAATCGGGTCCGGCAAGGCTTGGCTCTGGCGCGCGCTGGCCTGTTGGCTCTTGGCACGCAGCAGCATTTGCGCGGCCTGACCGAGCGCACCGTCTTTTCGGACCCGCGTCGACCGCTCGCCTTTACCGCCCGCGACGGCTACCGCGTGCGCCATGAGAAATTAACCGCCGATAATTTCATGTTGGCTTTGCTCGCCTCTGGCTCCATTCCCATTTATATGTCGCCCGTGCATTTGCCCGAGGACCCCGCGCATATTTATCACGATGGCGGCATGTTGGATTATCACCCCGTGCCCGGCACATTTTGGCCGCCCACCGATGGGTTGATTTTATATCCACATTTCTATGACCATTTTAAAATGCGCTGGTTCGACAAGTTTTACCCTTGGCGCAAAGCGCCCCAGTCGCAGCTCGACAAAGTGGTGATGATTGCCCCCACGCGCGCTTGGGTGAAAGCCCTGCCCGATGGCAAAATACCCTCGCGGCAAGATTTTCCGAAATATCAGAAAAACGAAACCGAGCGGTTCGACAAATGGAACGAGGTTGTGGCGCGCAGCCATGAGTTGGGCGCACATTTTATCGAGGCGTGCCGCAGCGGAAAAATTGCCGAAGCTGTGGTTCCGCTCTAGCTTTTGTCGACTTTATAGTCTTGATCTAAATCGCGCACCGCGCCTTTGTCGGCGCTGGTCGCAAAAGCGGCATAGGCTTTCAAGGCTTTGGTCACTTTGCGCTCGCGTTTTTCGGCGGGGCGCCATCCTTTGGCATCCATGGCTTTGCGGCGCGCGGCCAAAATCTCATCGCTGACCGCCAAATGAATAGAGCGATTGGGGATGGAAATCTCAATTTTATCGCCATCTTCCACCAAACCGATAAGCCCGCCGCTGGCCGCCTCTGGCGAGACATGGCCGATGGACAGACCCGAGGTGCCGCCAGAAAAGCGACCATCGGTCACCAGCGCGCAAACTTTGTCGAGGCGTTTGGATTTCAAATAGCTGGTTGGATAGAGCATTTCTTGCATGCCGGGGCCGCCCTTGGGGCCCTCATAGCGAATGACCACGACATCGCCCGCATTGATTTGCCCATTGGCCATAATCGCGGCCACGGCGCTGTCTTGGCTTTCGAAGACCCGCGCGGTGCCGGTAAATTCCATGGTTTCTTTGGCCACAGCAGCGGTTTTAACGATGCAGCCTTTTTCCGCCAAATTGCCATAAAGCACGGCCAAGCCGCCGTCTTGGCTGAACGCATGTTCGGTCGAGCGAATGATGCCGTTCTCGCGGTCATTATCAAAACTATCGAACCGACGGCTTTGGCTGAAAGCCACTTGCGTCGGCACACCGCCAGGCGCGGCGCGGTAAAATTCGCTGACTTCCTCGGACACATCGAGCGCGATGTCATATTTGGCAATTGCCTCGCCCATGGTTTTGCTATGCACCGTTGGCACATCGTCATGCAGCAAACCGCCGCGCGACAAGGAGCCCAAAATCGACATCATGCCGCCCGCGCGGTGGACATCTTCCATATGCACATTCGGCACCGCCGGCGCCACTTTGCTGAGCACCGGAACTTTGCGCGACAGGCGGTCGATATCAGCCATGGTGAAATCGACTTCCGCCTCATGCGCGGCAGCCAATAAATGCAGCACCGTATTGGTCGAACCGCCCATGGCGATATCCAACATAATGGCGTTCTCAAACCCTTTGAAACTGGCCATGGCGCGCGGCAAGGCGGTTTCATCGTCGTCTTCGTAATAGCGTTTGCATAGCTCTACGGCCGTGCGACCGGCTTCTTTAAACAAAGCCTCGCGGTCGGCATGGGTGGCCAGCACCGAGCCATTGCCTGGCAACGACAGGCCAATGGCCTCGGTTAAGCAATTCATCGAATTGGCGGTGAACATGCCCGAGCAAGAGCCGCAGGTGGGGCAAGCTGAACGCTCGATGGCATCAACTTGTTCATCGGACATCGTGTCATCGGCCGCCGCCACCATGGCGTCGACCAAATCAATGGCGCGTTCTTCTTCGTCTTCCCATTTGACTTTGCCCGCTTCCATCGGCCCGCCAGAAACGAAGACGGCAGGAATGTTCAACCGCAAAGCAGCCATCAACATGCCAGGCGTAATTTTATCGCAATTGGAGATGCACACCAGCGCATCGGCGCAATGGGCATTGGCCATATATTCCACGCTATCGGCAATAATCTCGCGCGAGGGCAGCGAATACAACATGCCGTCATGGCCCATGGCGATGCCATCGTCGACGGCGATGGTGTTGAACTCTTTGGCCACACCGCCCGCCGCTTCAATTTCGCGGGCGACCAATTGGCCTAAATCTTTGAGGTGAACATGGCCCGGCACGAATTGCGTGAAACTATTGGAGATGGCGATAATCGGTTTGCCGAAATCGCTATCGCCCATGCCGGTGGCGCGCCAAAGGCCGCGCGCGCCCGCCATGTTGCGTCCATGTGTTGACGTTTTAGATCTCAATACTGGCATTACTCTCATCCGCTCATTGCAAAAGTGGCACTTTGGCCGAAGCCGCATGTCCCCTGTCTTAGCTAGTTTGGCGCGCAGCGTAAACCTATTTAGCTGGCGTTCAGCTGTTGGCGCGCGGCTTTCCAATCCGGCAAAAAGCTATCCATCAAAGCATAGAACCGAGCGTTATGGCCGCGCTCGAACAAATGCACCAACTCATGCACCAGCACATATTCCAGCATTGCCTTGGGTTTGCGGGCAAGCTCGGAGTTCAACTTAATGGTCCGTCGGCTGACGTGACAACTGCCCCAGCGCGAGGTCATTTTTTGCGCCGCCAGACCTTGCGGGGTCAGCCCCTGTTCATCGAGCCGCATGATTTTTGTCCATTCGGCCATTCTGTCGGCGGCTTCTTGCAGCAAAATCTCGCGATAGGCGGCCTCCATCAGCTTGGCTTTTTTTTCATTCGGCGCGCCGTCTCGCACCGCCATATGCCATTGCCCGTCCACAAATTGCACCCCCTGCCCCCGCGATACATGGCGCAAGCGCAGCGGGTAAGTCTCGCCCCAAAGCGCGAAAGGCGCGCCATCTTCATAGACAATCGGCTCGGGCGCGGGGCGGCTGGCCAATTTTTCCTGCTGCTTGGTAATCCAATCGGCTTTGCTGCGAATAAATGCTGCGATGAGCGCTTGCGAAATTCGCATTGGCGCGGAGATGAGCATGACGCCGTCTGGATAAGCGGGCTGGCGCGCAAGACGCAGGTTGAGGTTTTTAACCCGCTTATAGGTAATCAGCGCTGGCCGACCGTCGATGAGCATTTCGATTTGCATGACAAACTCATATCGGATTCCGGCCCGACTGGCGAGCCTCTTGGCGGGTTTGGCATATCCCGCGAAATCGGCTAGGCTTTGTAAAAGTAATAATGGAGAGAAACAATGGAACTTCCAGCAACCTTGGCCGAAGCCATCCAGCTACAACCGACTTGGCTTTTAACTTATTTATATATTTTGGTGGCGGCCAATTTGGGCGCGATATTTTTCGTCGTGCAGCGCACCCCGAACGGATATCGCCCGCGCTATGAGGCGATTGCGATTGTCGTCGCGTTTTTACTGGCGGGTGAGTTCATGGAATATTTATACAGCCAATATGGCTATGTGCGCCTGCTCGGCTTAGCGCATTTGGTGTTTTGGACGCCAGTTTACATTTGGGTGTTTAAACGTCGTAAGCAATTCGCCTCGTCGCCGATTTTCTCAAAATTCGTGCTGTTCTATCTGGTCATGGCGGGCATTTCGCTGACCATCGACACAATCGATGTGGCGCGCTATCTGCTGGGCGAAACGGGATCTATGCTTTAGCTGGCGGTTGGGGTTTTAGCGGCACAATCTGCTGAATCCCCGTCGCTTGCGCCATGCGTTGCCCGTCTTGCGCGAAGGAGACTTCGCAATTTTACCATGTTAATTTTCTGGCCATTTTTCGACCCCTTTTTTATTATTTTTTTTGGCTTTTACTTAAGCTCATTCCTATCGGAGCCTCAAGGCTATCTGACGAAAGATGGCGACCCCGGCAGGACTTGAACCTGCAACCTCAAGATTAGAAGTCTCGCGCTCTATCCAGTTGAGCTACGGGGCCTTGCGCTATTATCCCCAAGAAAGCACTTATTAACAGTGACTTAGGGTCCAAAGCGATTTACCTTAATTCCAGTCAATTACCAAGTAAATTCAGCTTATTGCTGACATAGTGCTGACATTTTAGCCCCCCTTTTTAAACATTTCGACGGGGGCACTAGGAGTAAATGGTAAATCTAGCTAACAAGTATGTCACTTCGGTGATACCTCCTAAAGATAAAAGCTATATCCGCCTATGGGATGCCACCATAAAAGGCTTTGGCATTCGTGTCACCGATAACGACGTGAAGTCATTCTTTTTTGAAGGTAAGCAGAAACTCTCGAAGAAAATCAAACAAGTTAAGATTGGTCGCGCAGGGGAAATGTCTGCTTCTGAAGCTCGAGCAAGCGCCCCCGAACTATCACGCCAATTCAGAAGCGGTGAATTCGAAAAGCCCGCGCAAAGTCGACAAGGCGACAACTTAACCGCCTTAGCTGCCCAGCATTACTCATCAGTTGGGTTGTTCGGAAAAAGCTCCGCACATATCGCCAATGGTAGACGCCATTTGTTGGCAGAGTTTTGCAAACGCTATGGAACCATTAGCATTCAGGATATCACGCGGCAGCAGGCTATGTCTTTTGTGAATGTTGCGAAGATTAAGATATAGCCTGACGCTGCTTTAAAAAGGTTTCGCCCTGTTTCCACATTCTTTAATTATTTAGTTAATGAAGGCACACTTGAAATTAGCCCGCTTGCAGGTACGAAGCCACCTGCAACACCGACAAGCAGGGATAGAGTTCTTTCCCTAGATAAATTGAAAACAATATGGGAAGCAGCAGATCCTCTCAATCCAACTTGGAGAGCCTTTATTCGACTTTTAATGCTCACTGGCCAAAGGAGAAATGTAGTCGCAGGCCAGCAGATTAATGAAATTAACGTTGATTGGTGGACCTTCCCAGCTAATCGTTCAAAGAACTCTCTGCCGAACAAGGTTTTTCTGGCACCAAATGCCAAGGAGTTGCTACCAACCTAAACAAAGCGTCTGGTTTATTCTTTACCCATAATAGCAGAACTCCAGTGTCGGGGTTTTCTAGAGCACTTACGACACTGCGGAGTGCTGCTGGCTTTTCAAACTGGACACTCCATGATTTCAGGCGCTCGCTCTCCATTCATTTACAAATCAACGTAGACAGAACCTCAATTCAGAGGCAATTCACGACGCGCGATAAAACAGGTCCGCCAAAGTAATATAAATTAAAGACTTGTGGGTTTAGTTTTAGCAAAATGTAAGAAGTCAGGCAGAATGCTTAAGGCCAAAACCAACCTGACGCATTATAAGTTATGCCCATGCTTGCGAATCCTTGAAGCACCAAAAGCCCGCCAGTAATGACAATACCTAGAACTGAGCCAATCAAACCGCTCTCAGCTCGATACCCTAATATTGAGGTGGGACGAAAAACAAGTTCTTCGTAGTTTACGTTTTCATCAACCTGCTGCAGCAAAGTTTTAGCTGTGCCTAAACGCAGCAAATCGTCGGTCGACTTACCTTGTTGGGATAGGACACCAATTTCCACCTCCAATGAAAGCAGTTCACGCTGCAAGGATGCGCGCTGCAGATAGCTGCTATGCTGCAAGCGAGTAGCGCCATACATTGCATAGCTGCCTATAAGAGAAATGACGAATACCGTAGCAGCGATAGTCACTGCAGTCGCTGATTGATGAGGAACCTGGGTCCACATCATAAAATTTAATACGCCAACGCAAAGCACCGAATAGGCAATCAAAATAGATGTGTAACTTTGCACCCGCCGATAGAAACGTTCGCCGAAGCCACGAACAACGTTGCGCGATTGAACCCAGCCGTTTACGCAATGGGGTGAATGTTTGTCGAAAAAAACACTTTTAACTCCACCTTCAAGCATAGATATTTCGAGGCCAGGAGGTAAAAGTGCTTGGTGAAATAACTCATTTGCCCGCACGCGGCGGCGAAAATCGTGAGCGCATAACAAGCCGAAACCCATTAGCCCCATGCTAGAAGTCACTCCGCTGAAAATGGCCAATGTGACGATATTTTGCTGCCAACCATCACTCCAAAAGGGGATGCCATTAATTGAACGAAAGTAAGCAAGCGAACCTATAATAATTAATACCGAAGCAAGGGTAAGTAGATTAAACCAGCGAGGTGGCGGGGCTGCATAGGCTTGATGGATGATGGCCCGCGCGACGGCGAACAGGCCGAGGCTTTTTCCATCTCCACTCTCGATCTGCATAGCTTTGAGATTCACGCCTTGGGAACTGATAGTCTCTTTTAACTCATAACTGATAAGGCCTTTGAACTCGGTGGGGCGACTCCATCCCTGAGCAATCAACTTCCGTTGGTTATTTTCAAAATCCCAGCCTGGAGGCTTCGCTAGTGAAGCGTATTCATCATTGCTGAAATAACCATACTTAACCGCAATTATTAGCCTTCGCGTAAATAAAAGAGAATATGCAAATAGCATTTGCAATTCGTCAATTGCCCCCCCTGGTTCTGTGTCAGATGTCATCACAATTAGCAGTCCGCATGTAATCAACCAAGATGCGGGATAGGTTATTAGCCAAGAGAAGAGAACAAAATAAATGGGGTTGTTATGGGATGGTGCAATCAACAAATTGCGGTTCTGGCAGACATTCCAAGCTCGGGCAAAGGAGCGCTCAACCAAAAGAGCGGCAAAAGGTGAGAAAATCACAGGCGGTAAGTTCTCATAAAGTAAGCTGAACCAGAACTGCTTCCAAGAGAACTCAACAGCAGCAGATGAATTCTGTTTCATTTATGTCTCCTCCATGCAAATCAACGTATACTAAACATCAATACAGAGGCAATGCACGATGCGCGATAAATCAGGACGTTTTTCTACAGGGCTTAAGAAGCCCCCCCACTCAAGGTATGTTTTTTGCCTGGTAATTTTTGCTTGCGCTGGCTTTGTGCCAGCAGGCGTAAGTGCGCAAATTATAGGAGACATTAATGGAAACATTAACTTGGAAACAGTGGGTCACGGCACTGCTATCAAAGGCTTTGGCTTATCCGCTCTGCGCTATGAAGACAAACAACGTATGAACCGTTTACGAGAGCGTTATTTGGAACTTAATCCCAAAAGAAAGGGAGTGGTCAAAGTTTACGATGTCGTTACGTTACCAGATGACAAGCCAACTATTGAAGAAATATTGGAAGAAGTAAGTGAAGAAATCGGCCCAGAAAACGATGCGCGATAAAGCAGGACGTTGGCTTAATGCGATCCCCCGGAGTAGGAAATTTTAATATTGTCCATTAAATCAGTCGATGGCAGCTTCCCGAGAATCCCAAGTTGTTCGAAAACTTCTGATAAAAATTCCTTAGGGTCGATAATGCCAGCCTCAGGTGAAAATACTCCGCTTGCATCAATTCGCCCTTCACACATAAATTTCACACCACAGGCCAATGGAACCCCCGTAGCCGCGCCCATACCTACTTCAAAATCACTATCAGGGTTGGTGGCCTCTCCTACCCAAGAAACACCTACTGAGGCATCCTTTGCATCCTTGGCACCTATTGCTAGGCCATACATAGCGGGCAGCGCCTCTGAATTTTTTTCTCTTGGTTTTAGTTCTCTCTGACTCTCGAACCAGGTTAGCAGTGCTGCTGCTCGCTCCTTGCCTAGAATTCCCCAGTTCACCAAACCGAGGATGGCCTTGAGCAAAATAGAATCGATATCGCCACCGTGGGCTAGATTTATCGACTCCTTCAAGCCTGCATAGTTATGTGGAAAGGTGACTGCTTCAGGGTGCCCAAAGATATACCCTTTAAAGGCATCCAACCCTGGATAGGGAACTGGAACAGGTTCGAGAGGCCTAGCAAATTCAATTTCGCCATTGCGATATATTTGGACTTTTCCCGTCATTTGTTCAATGCCATGCATCATTGCAGCGTTAAGGCCCTCTTGAGAGGATTCCTCTTCTGGCCGAGCTCCACCTAAGTCCCAACCCGTAAAAACAGAAGAAACTTCATCAAGCTCTTGCATCGCAATCAAGGCCAACATATTAGATATTCCAGGGCTTGCTCCTAGCCCAACAATGGCAGATACCCCTGCAGTTTTGGCTGCTTGGTCCAACTTTAGCATTTCGATTGTAGGTTCCCAGTCGTCACAAATATCTAAATAATTGCAGCCTTCATCGATTGCTGCTTGCAGTATTGGGACCCCAAAACGATAAAACGGACCAGAGGTATTTATAACAATATCCACATTTTGCATGGCTCTGCGCATTGCGGAAGCGTCATTTACATCTAAGCCAATGGCTCGGACTTTGCTGTTCATTTCGGCTGCAAAACCAATAGCGCTTTTTTTGTTTAGGTCAGCCACAATGATTTCTTCCACCATGCCGAAGTTCTGGATAAGCGAGACAGCATGTCGTCCCATGCCACCGCTGCCGCCAATTGCTAAGATTTTCATAAATATTGCCCTTATCCTTAGCGATCAGCATAACCTGAACCTCAATACAGGGACAATACACGATGCGCGATAAATCAGGTCGTTTTGCAAAAGGCTAAAGCGGTAACGTTGGAGGCAGACCCAAAGACGAGCAAAATATTGCTGCGCCTGCGCGAAGCTATTCGACAGACGCAATTGAGACGCTTGTAGACCTCATGCGTAACCCAAGAGACCACAAAGTGCGTGGCACAGCGGCTCAGGCTTTGCTTGATAGGGGCTTCGGGAAGCCCAAGGTCGAGATACTAAATAAAAATGCTGATTTCAGGGATGCGTTGGCTCAGGTGCAGAAGAGGCTATCTATCAGTTCAAATCAAAAGGTGAAATGAACTGCATTTTGCCATTCGGAAGCTTCCAACGTGGTGTCCGTCCTACACGCTTTTCAAGATAGACCAAACTATTGTCGAAATGGTTCAATGGAACTGAATAAGGACTGGCTTTTACCTTGCCGTCTCTGCCTATCACACGAGCATCATGATAGGTTGTCTTTTGGGTTTCCTGAGATACGCCGCCGTCCACGTGAATATGCCCGTAGCAACAGCAGCTGTATGTTCTGTCTTTTCCTTCTTCCAATTGAACATAGTGGGCTGTACCGCGAATGCCTATAGTCGCATGGGAGGTGATGACCGTTCTCTCAACTGCTTCGTTCGGGTCGAAAACTGAATGCATTGCCCCACTGATGAGGTTTGCTGCCTTTACAGCCAAGCCATCACGCACGTCGAATTTAATCTTAGAATACGGCGCGAACAAAAAGGCACACTTGCCCAAGCGAATTGCAGATTGAGCAGCTCCAGTTTGAACAAGGACTTCATCTTGTCCGATATCCAAGTCCAACCTGCCCAACAAAACCTTAAAATCAGCGGCTCTGACGTTTGTGGCGGCGGCCGTGATTGCAGCCATGCCTAAAATTGTAAACTCTCTACGGTTCATCTGCCCCCCTCACAAAAACCTAACAATACTATCTTTTAGGAGAGATATCAAAGAAATCGGAATTTCAAGAAGAGCGTCATTATTTTGCTGTGCACTTATCACCAAGCAACATTTCTTTGAACAACGTCAAACTCTCGTCATCCAAATTGCGACTTGCCCACCAAACCGCATGCTTATCTGTACCCTGTCGTTCATCAACGACCAGCCCCCACATAGGCAAAATCTGATTAGGAATCATCGAGTAACGCACATCCGTAACGAGCTTTTTATCACTGTCAAAGCCCAGATAATCCTGGGAAAACCAGCGAAATCTTTCAATGTCCTTCATTTGCTGACTATTTTTGTCCAATTCTGATAAATGATATTGATAGTCAAATATTTTGATACTTTCGCCAGGACACCAACCGAGCACCCGTCCAGCACGAATAGCGTCAACATAAAACCTATCTTCATGCTGATAAATGGACTTCCAGAGTATTAGGTTTCCAAAAGAAGGCTTAAGCGTCATTCGCTCCGCGCTGTGCCCCCTCGATTCGGCTAGTTTGAGGCCAGATAACAATGCTCTCTCATACTGAACAAGACCTAGAGCTAGATAAGAGACAATCCACCCAATTGCAAAAAAACTAAATCTTCGCCGATTTGTTTTCACTGCCACAACAACAAGAATAATAGCGGGAATTGTAAGAAGCGGGTCGACAATGGATATATTATTCCAGGTTATACGTTCATTGGAGAACGGCCAAAAGAGGAGAGTTCCGTAAGACGTACATGCATCTAATAAACCATGGGTCGCATAGCCTAAAAAACTAGCGACATAGGCAGATTTGAAACTTAGAGATTTTCTAACAAGCGGAAAGATAAATGCGGAGACGATTAACGCCCCAAACGGAATAAAGAAGAGGGAATGAGTGAATTGTCTGTGGTATTCAAGAAATAGAACGGGGTCGGTCGACGACCGAATTAAAACGTCTAAATCGGGCGCCAATCCAGCAAGAAAACCGACGATACTAATCTTTGCAATATTATTCTTATTGGCCGATGATTGAGCAAAGGCTGCGCCGACCGTTCCTTGAGATATAGGGTCCATGTTAGCTCAACAAGTCCCCGTTTAAGTAGGCATAGCAAATAGAAGTGCGATGATGGTTAGTAAGCGTCACTTTAGTTTTCACAGTTAGATTGCCTACATAATGAATAGTTCCTCATGTGAGCGAAGGCTAAAATGACTGCGCCAGTTACCGTCGAGACACGTTCACTTATTTCACCCAAAATTTCGTGTCCTAAAAAAGCAGATACAATTAAAATGCTGACGCCAGCTACTCCACAATAAATCACCATAAAGCTCTTGTGCCTTCGACAGCCCACTAGAAGGCTTAAAACGCTCAATGGAACTACTGTCCAAATCAGCCAAATATGAAAAGCTTCCTCGCCAATAAAAACGCCACCAACGGCTGGAAAAACGGATAAGATTACAGGCAATGCAAGGCAATGTATGGCGCATACGCTAGAAGCAGATATCGCCACCCTGTCCGACCAACCTAGAAAATCAAAATTCAACATTTTTCTCAACTTTTATTTTTCACGGAGTTAGCACGGTTAAACGAAACTCATTTCAGAGGCAATATACGATGCTCGATAAATCAGAACGCTTTGTAAAGGATTATTGCGGCAACGCTGGAGGTGGGCCTCTCAGCTAACGAGGTGTAATATCCTTACAATCGACCTTCTCGGTGGCTTCATAAATAAGCTGAGCGGCGTCATTTAAAAACTGAAAGTTAACAGCGCGAGTAAACGACTTAAAATCAACTGATATTTTTTTTTCAAGCCGACTGATTGGCCTTTTTAGAACGCCTCTTTTGTCGGCTAATTTTTTCAATTGCGCCTGTTCTTCGTAAATGGCCATCGACCATCCAGAATAATCGCCTACTTCAGATTTTACGGAATGGCTTGTGTCCTTATTGTATGGCCAAGAAATACCAGTCCCGAACATTATGTATTTTTTATAAATATAAACGTCGCGTCCGCCTTGTTCAGAAGGACAAGAAATCACCACATTATCTGGCGAAAAAGCTACCGCAGGCGTCGCGAACATAATCGCGGTTATAATTAAGATGCGGGTCATTTACACAATCCTCTTGCAATGCATCTGTTAACCTTTTCGGGAAGCATCTTTGTACAGGCACCCTGCCGTAGAAACCCGACTTTGCCAAACTGCTCACGACAGTAAAGTCCGACGAGACGTTCCGCCAACTCACGACTTCCATATTGGTAAGATGCCTCTATCCGGGTTCCACTTAATCTCAGTTGAATGGAGGTGTCTAAATTTTTCGCCCAACTAGGTGTCGCAAAAAAAAGCGCGATGAGGGTTAAGACGCGGGGCATTAGTTGGCTCTGTAAAAAATTGTTCGGATGAACGCAGAGGTGCATTGCACCAAGAAAAGCAGCACACAGAGGGAATAAAGTTGTGGGTTCATTTTGCCCGATATCAAAGCCATTGAACCTGATACAGCTGCATTAGTCGTAAAAATTATTGCATTAAAAGCCATAATTGGAATCGAAAAAATGTTCTTATATCCGCTGTTTCTCAAGCCTCGAGCCTTAGGCATGAAGTAGATTGGCCCAAATAAAATATAAACAAACATCGCTAGTAATAATGGCTGCCAAGACTGTTCCGTAGCCGTTGGGTCAAAGATGATGAACGGCAAAATAGAACCAAATAAAGCACCAAGCCCAGTGAACAATAGAAGCTTAACACGGAATTCGTCGGGAGGATTGAAGCCCCCATCATCCAGGCGCGACAACCCTATGAGAATGGCTGAGAAACCCAACAGCCCCAAGGCAACCTCGCCAAGAAACCGCAGCGCCTGAAAGTTTACCTCTGCTTGAGCCGCCCAAGCTGGCGTTGCAAACAAAAGCGCGAGGATGGTTAGGATGCGGGTCATTTTTATCTCCTTGATGAAATCAAGCTATACTGAACCCCAATTCAAAGGCAATAGGAACGCTGAGATACCAAGGCACTATGCCCATCTGGCCATTTGCCCTGCCCTCAGATTTCCGCTCTTGGTGCCATTTAAAAATGAAAAACCTTCTCTTTTTCTTGTTATGCTTTCAGCTTTAGCCTATCATAATAGCGGTTCAAAAGTCTGAATCAAGTGCATCGGAGTAAGTGTGTGAGTAAGAAGCAGGTCAAGACACCGTTAATCTATGCTTTAGAGCCTCGCCTTTTATTCGACGGGGATTTGGGCGCAGATATTGCCTCAACCATTGTTTATCGAGATGGCAATGCTGCCGATGCCGCGCCGGCTGTGGCACCTGAAAACCAAAGAGAAACCCAGCGCGAGAATATTAGCTTTGAATTTCACTCAACGCGCAGCGCCATTGTGTTTATTGATGGCGGCGTTGAAGACCCGCAAACGCTTGCAGATGCTGCAGCCGATGTGCTGCCAGATGATGCGCAGATACACATATTAGATGGCGATAGCGACGGCTTCGCACAAATTAACGACATTTTACAAAATCATGACCGCGTAGATGAAATTCATATATTCGGTCACGGTACGGCGGGCGAAGCCCGTCTGGGAACAGCCAGCTTGTCACTCGAGACACTCACCACACACTCCGGCACGCTGGCTGTTCTCAAAGACACACTCACCGAAGACGGCGACATTCTGCTTTACGGCTGTAACATCGCCGCCGGTGAGAACGGCCAAACCTTTATTGAAGAGCTGGCTGAGCTAACCGCTGCCGACATCGCCGCATCCGACGACATAACAGGCGCGGGCGGCGATTGGGAGCTTGAGGTGACCACCGGCCCGATTGAAACGGAGACGATTATTGTCAGCGAGTATTTGGGGCGTCTGTCAAATGGTGTCACCTCAAC